>Ga0210040_10000311_pt1 | contig 83980 bp, 70 predicted proteins | sample CryGeyCG12114_NA_FD_185462 | JGI IMG/M metagenome (GOLD analysis project Ga0210040, IMG submission 185462) | Groundwater microbial communities from aquifer - Crystal Geyser CG19_WC_8/21/14_NA (SPAdes) (version 2) | ecosystem: Environmental > Aquatic > Deep subsurface > Groundwater | place: USA... | reverse complement strand
CCGCAACATGGCGTGCGTCATGACTTCTATTGACTTCGCCCTTGGTGTTCGAAGGCTTGCCTTAGTAAAGCAACGATGAAGCCGACGAATGCCACGAGAATGCTAATACCATCCTTTAATCTGCTATTACCAGATCCATTCCTGCAGTGCCCAGTTCTAGGTCAACTTGCCGCTCACCGTCGCTGTTTTAAGCTGCACTCCACGAGTCGTTACTGAACAGCAGATCGAGCCTAGTCCTCCAGAGAGGTCACCAGTTGAACCGACAAGCCCCTTCTGCTTCGCGAGTGGAAGCTTGAACGCGTTGAGGAAAGACAGATGCATCGGGACCGCGAGGAGCCATTGACCAGCGTCGTCCTATTAGTTTCTTACCGCCTGCTCGACCGATGAGAATCAGATTAACAAGGGCTGCATGCTTGCATCGGATTATGACTGTCACAACAATGCCAGCAGCACAACAGCTCAACGGCCAACCATTGCGATCATTCTCATCCAATACCGCCGATCAACGAGCAGACAGCCAAAGGCCCAATGTTCAGGGAGACGGAACCGATCAAACGTCATATGTCCTTACGCTCCTGACGGATCCAGCTCACAACCACTGTATGAACTCGTTGCGGAAGACCTACTTTCCTCCACAGCTCAACAAGATCCCGGCACATATCACGCTGTTCCATGCTCTGCCCGGCTCAAAGCTTGAAAGTGATGTTTTGCCCGGCATCAAACAGATAGCTTCTCGAACACCGCCTTACCGGGTTAGGGCTACAAACCCCTTTAGGCTAAGCCATGGCGCAGGCATCAAGGTAACAGATGATATTGATCATGCTAACGACAGCAAGCGTGGACGCAACATGACACGAATCATCCATGCAGAGCTCCGAAAGAAGTGGGGAGAGTGGCTGAGCGAGCAGGACTCAACACCACCGAGATTCCATTATACAGTCATGAACAAGGTCAACAATGAACGAGTCATTGAGCAGGCACTGGAGCAGCTCAACAAAAGTTTCCAGAGGGGCGAGGACGTATCAGGCGGTAAGTTCGACCATAGCGGGAAGAACAATGGGCAGCAGGACGGAGAAGTTGAAGGCGGACACGATCATGAAAAGCTACACTTGGTGGGTGAAGTCCAAGGACTGATACTCTGGAGGTATGAGCGCGGTGGTCATTGGACGGATCCAGAGCACTTTGAATTCACAGGACGTGATAGATGATGCCCAACATGCTTTCGATGTCCTCGATTGTCGTTACTCCGGTAGACGCATAGCTACCTGAGCTGTTCGAATCGTACGCGTTCCTGCTCGTTTTGGGGTTCTGGACCGATTCCGATCGCTGCCTATCGCCAGGTCGCGCATGGTCCGACGTGTTGCTGGGGAAGCAGGAATGACATCAGAAAAGCCCATGCATCCTGCGCAGCACGGATAGCGGTCGGCGGCGCCATGTAGATGTCTTGACGCAGGATCAGCACTCCTGACCCAAAGATGGAACCCCAACAAGGAAGTAGGTACCGTGCTGAGATGTAGTTCTTTCAGTTCTCATGGAGCCGGTCACGAGTGCCGAGATCTGGCGATTGGGCAGCAAGGACCCTGTCGGGCACGCATGCTGCATGCATACCACAATGCGAGATGATCTGCATACACGCCCTGCTTGCATGTCTATCTTTGCAGGGATGGCAGTAGTACTGTACTTCCTGCTACTGCAAGGGCGGAATCAGTGCGCCCAAGTCAGTAGCCGATCCAGTTTCGAAGCCGTAATGTCTGGAATAAGTGAACCCGAGCTTCTGCATGTTCTATGATCTTGCTGACGATACCCGTCGTAAGAGCCCTACCAGAAGCGGCTGAATGGAGTGTGTACTGTAGCAGACCGTTATTGAGCAACGAGATCGGTAGACGCGGCCGTTGAAATTGTACCATTGCTGGGTCGGCCAGAGGTTGACAAAAGTACCTCAATTTATTCACGGTGTAACGACACATCCCATCGGCATCTGATTCCATAGGAAAGCAGATCCATTGTTTACAATGTCAACTAACATTCAGCGCCGTTCCACAACAGTAGCGACAGCTTCAGTGTCCCATTCTTGTAACACCTGTAACAACACCGCATTGACTGAATCAGTCATACTCGGATCTCATGCAGTACCAAATCTAATATTCATACAGCAACGTGGTTCGACATTGACGTTGGGCTTCGGGAATGCCCCTGTGACTATTCCATGAGACTAATGGGGTTCGACCGCCAGGTTGCTTGGAAATTCATGAAAATTGATCTAACCTAAAGCTTCATACCCAGAGCTTTATGCACCCTCATACTCTGCCTAATGCTCAGGTCAAGCATGATCTCTTCGCTACCTCCAGGGATCTTGTACGCCAACGTGTCTCTGTACAGCCGCTCGATCTTGGCGCCTTGACCACCTCTGGAGTAGGCCAAACCACCAAAGATTTGTGCAGCCTCCTTGGTGCAGAATTCGAAGGTGGTAGTTGCTTGGGCTTTGAGGCCTGCGATTGCCCCGCCAAGCCGCAGCATGGCTTCCGTTTCGCCCATCTTCTGGCATTGGAAGACCAGGTTCTCCAGCCATGCGTACGATGCTTCGATCTGTCGTGCCATGTGTGCTAGCTTGAGTCTGATGACCGGGTGGTTGATGAGCTTCTGGCCGAATGTCTTCCTCTTGTTGGCATATTTCACGCACTCCTCGAAGCAGACTCGCGAGAAACGCAGGCACTGAATGATGATGCCTATTCTCTCGTGGTTGAAGTTTGTCATGACGACCTTGAAGCCTTGGTTCTCCTTTCCAAGCAAGTTTTCGACGGGGACCTTGACGTCCTCGAAGGTAATGTATGTTGTTCCTGACGACCAAACACCTTGGCAGTCCATCTTCCTCGTGCTGACACCCTCGGTGCGCTCGATAAGGAGGACAGAGATACCGCTCATGCCAGATTCTGGGGTACCTGTCCGTACGGCGGTGGTGAAGTAATCGCACCAGATGCCGTTGGTAATCCATTTCTTCTCGCCGTTAACGATGTAGTGCTTGCCATCTTCGCTCAGCTTGGCTTCGCAGGTGAGGTTTGCAACATCGGAGCCGGCGTCAGGCTCAGTGATAGCCAAGCAGATGCGCTTGTCGCCGTTCAAGATATCAGGCAAGATGCGCTCAACCAGCTTCTTCTTGCCGAACTTGACGACGGGCGGACAGCCAATGCCGAAGCCACCGATCAAGTTCCAGACGAGACCACCACTGCCTGTTCGAGACAACTCGTCTGTGAGGAGCATCTCGTGGAAAAGATCCCACTTTTCGGGCGACACGCTCTTGACGGTGTTCTTCGTCAGGTGCGTGGGGTAGTGGACACCCATCAGACCTGCGAGATATCCTCTTTCACCCATTTGCTTGTAGATTGTGTCGGGTACCTTCTTTGCCTCGTCCCATTCTGTTACGTATGGTTCCAGCTCGTTTTCGACCCATTCTCGAACCTCAGCCCGCAACGCGGCGTGGGACTCATTGTAGTAGGGCGAGTGGTAGGATTGATACCAATTGGGATCTGCGAATGGAATGAGGCTACCGAAGGGATCGAGGGCTTCTGTTGGTTCCTCTGATGCTGCTGGGCCTGGTGCAGGTACAACAACGCCTGACTCGGCGGATGGCACGACCTTCTCTTTCCGTTCTGCCGCTGGAGCAGATGGCGCTGGTTCTGGCGCCGGGGCGGCCTCAGCTTTCTTGGAATCTAACGAGCCGACTTGAAGTTGTGGCTTGTACTTCTTGAGGATTCCCTCATTGTGGTACTTCCAGAATTGCTTCGAGGCGTCCTTGCCAGCGACACGCTGTAGGACTATCAAACGGTTAACCTCACCCAGACACGTCTGTGAGATCCTGCTTACTCTTCTTGCCGCCCGGATGCTCATCCTGGAACTTAGTGAGATCATACACGTCCTCGTCGACCACGATATATAGATCAGTGGTCTTGTTGTGCTTGGCCACGTCTGCTGTTGAGAACGTCTTTGACATGGTGAATGAGATATTGGCTAGAAATACAGTCTATCAAGGACAGGGCTCAGAAGGGTATACTCTATGGAAGAGGAACAGAAACAAAAGAACAATAAAGCACTGATAGAGCAGCTTTCATTTTCACATGTCAGCTTGCACGAAGCCCACGAGCTTCGTTCACATGGTCTTCCAGTTCAGGTACACGTTGCTGCTCGTGCTGCTTATTTCGGCTTCTCCATGAATGTGACACGCGCCCCAGATTCTGACGTCGACTCGATTCTGAGCACTCCGATAGGACGAGATAGGAATGCGAGATCAAGTGACCAGCTGTCTCGCTGTCGAAATCCGGCCTTGGCCCGGCTGGAAGCGCCTCGGTAAGTTGTACTTCTCACGTGCGTAGCAGTGAGCATTGTCACATGTGAGGCTCCTGAATCTCCTTAGTCTAGGCCGTCAATATCATCTCCGAGCGCACCGAAGGCACTCACCCTCTTTCGAGTCGTCATCAGGCATGGTCTCTAGACGAGTTCTGTAGAGTGGCAGCTTCGCATCGTCTTCAAAGTATCTTCCACACGTCATGTCTGACTTTTGAGGGATGTCGAAATACTCGGTGTTGTGAGCTTCTCCCACATTACCATTAAGCATATGTCACACCTCTCGACGTAGCCGGAGACTAGATCCCAGTGGCTGTCGTTTGAATTTACCAGAATGACCTCGGAGCAGTCAGGGTTTCTGCAGAGCATGGTGACAAAACGCCATAACCAACAGATGAGAATCTCTCACAGGCTGCTACAAGGTCTTGATCTAGCAAATAGCTATCTGGAAGGGACAGGCACACATGACACCATGATGCTGGTCAGAGACTGCGTTTCAAGGCATAACACTCGACAATCCTCGTGATCTCAAGCTACAGAAAGAGCACCATTCACATTTGACCTGCCCCTTCTGTTCGAATTATTACGATCTGTGGTTATCGTAGCTGCTAATTTCATGTCAAGCTCCTCTCGGGCAGCAGTATGTACGGTTTTGGGGCCCGTACTTGCCCAGTCATTCCAACCATTTTTGGCACCAAGAAGTTGTTGACATCTTCCATGCTTTCGCTACTTATATGATATTTCAAAGTCTCTCATGATGGAGGCAACCCGAGGTCTCAAACGCGACATTGTAGAAAAGGTATGTCAATCCTCGCTTGCTAGCCTGATCTAGATACAAGACTATCTAACACCCCGCCACAGGTTGGTGCTGCACGCACGACGAGTAAACAAGAAGCTTTGCAAGCCGAGTACAAAAGAGAAGTCCAGCAACTCGACGCTCAAGTCAATGAATCGGCTCAGCAGCATGCCGCCTGGATGTAAATAGCAATCAGAGGCAGGGGTCAAGTATTCACCAGACTTACATTCCATTCGCAGTAAACAGATCCATCGGGAACGTGTTCAAGAGCTCCGAGACCTCATCATGAAGAAGATGCAAATTGAGAAAGACATCGTCAAAACCACGAGCGAGTTGCAAGAAGCATACGATAGGAGCAGAGAGATCTTCAGCGTGGTCTTGGATGGCAGAACCGAGGACTGTGAGAAGAATTTAAAGCAACTTCAAGATATCACAGACAACGACTGGGAGCATGTTGAAGAGAGTCAAGAGTTGTAAATGCCATGCCAAACAACAGATGTTGAGTTAGCACCCCGGACTCGATGGGTTCACCTATGGAAGGCGTTTTTTCAAGGCGTATAGTAATTGAGGCGAAATATGGACCAAGGATGTGTTCTGCTGTTTGATCTCTAAGCCTAGGTGCTACAACCTATTGCTGCGCAGTTGGGGAGATCTATTCCACAGAGCAATTCCGACCTCGACAGAATATCTGCGTGTTTCCGTGCTCAGCAATGTGTCATGGAAGCTTGGTGGTGATATTCTTATTGGTGACTACATCGCCCCAGTGGCTCAAACGTCGAAGGCTACGCCAGCAAATAGTCACTGCAGCTGCGATGGCTTCGCTCGCCTGGTTTGTCAAGCTTATGCTATTCTGGGACCTAACATATCGCTTGACGTGTTAAGCTCCTCCTGTACCATTTTGCGGGTTCAGGTCTGTATGCACGGATCGGAGAGGCAAGGTCAGGTTTCATAATGTCTTCCGCACCGCGTCAATTCTGTCACGAGCTTATCGAGTATGCGAACCTGGCCATTCCCGACCTGGAGCAAGAGAGTACTTGGGATCAGGCACTCTATCAAGCTGCTGTTCCGCGGGAGCTTTTCGCACAAGCCCCAGGGCGATGTGCTTCACAACACAGAACACCTTTGAATAACGTCCCACACAACGGACGATCCGGTCCAGCCGGAGCAGCTCAAACTACATTCGCAGTGCAACGTGACGAGCAGTTCCGCTGCTCAGGTCACACGCAGGAACAAGCATACCTCATCCCACCACACGCACACGGTCTTGGAACAAGCCCTCACGTTGGCCCACTCTCGCAACAAGATTCGCACGCGTCAGGATACCGGCACCCACTAGCTCGGGCGCACCTCACGGCGGCTCTGTCGCCTGTAGGCCCGCAGCGATATGGTTGGCAACAAGCTGCAGCCCTACCGGAAGCACCAATACTTGGACACCCGCAAGGTCAAGGCCTGTACCGTGCTAGAATTCAACCTCGAGCATATGCCTCGGAGAGTGCATACACTGCCGAGCAGCCTCCATATGCTTCTTGTAATGTACCTACCTTCTCGGGAGCCCACTCACCTCTTCCCTTGCCCCAGCTCGCACCTGAGCTCTTCCTGACTCCCTCACCCGCATGGAGTCACCTCGGCCTACCGCAACATGAAGACACGCAAATCATGTCTACTCGGTCCGCCAATGCCAGTATGCATTCTCCAGCACCGACTTTTATGCGAATTCCGGACGGACGAGGGATGCACCACCCAGACCTGACGCACACCTTAGAAGAACAACATGCTGAGGACGACGACCCACGACGGGAATCTCGAACATCGATCTATCCCCCAGGAGACGACGGTGAAACGGGGAACGATTCTGTCGTGGGAGAATGGTATCAACTGCAATCAGGTGAGCAATTCCACCCTTCACTAGTAGCCTGATCGTACAACGTGAAATACTTCATTGAAAACCAGCAACCTAAATCAAACCAAAAGCATCACCCACGCCCTCAACCGCCGAAGTCCAACCACTCGAATACGCATACACCCGCATCCCCACCCCAGTATTCACCGACCCATTCGCGCCGGGCCAGCAAGCGCCACGAACGCTTTCACCGTCCCTGTCACCGAGAACAGTACCATTCTCCACGCGGGCCCCATCGAAACGAGGCGCGTCGTCGCCCCTTCCTGATGAGCGCGAAGCTAGACCAGCCAAAAGGTTGAAGTTCGTCCCACCGCGGAAGTGGTCGCCTACCCGTCTCAGGGATCTTCTCCGAAGAGACCGTCCGCGGAATCTACCAGAAACTATCGAGTATATTGACTTCGATGTTGTGCGAGATGTGGGGGTTAGTGAACTTGTCAACGAGTGGACGCATGTCACTAGTGGGCATGGGCATGGGTCTGGGTCGTGGTATGTGGGAGATGACGGCTCGCAGTATGAAGCGACTACTGAGGGTCCAGAGGAGCGGGTCGTAAGCATGAGTGTGGGGAGTCGACGGTATACTGCAGAAGTGGGAGGTGAGGTGCACGACGGTGCGGACGGAAAGGTACCGTTCAGGCTGCGTGTGGAGGATCGACATGGGAAGGTGCTTTGGGATATGGCTTGGACTTGGGGTTGTGCCTGAGGATGTGCTGGGCATGTTGAGTTATTGGGTTGCACGACATGGGCTCAAGTAAAGTGGTACACCGCCAGAGAATATGAAGCAGGAAAGGGGTTGCTATTGGGACATGACCATGTGCAAATAATGGAATGTAAAGTAATGTGGGTCGCGTGATTCCGTCAACGCTGTCTATCTAAATCCCAGATCCAACCCAAAGCCATGCAACGCGTCCTTTCCTGATATGCCCCAAGCTATGCTGGATGAGATGCAAAAGTGATGTACATGTTACTCTTGACAGAATGTCCCTTACAAGGTCAACGCCAGAACACTCCCAACAGCGGCGACCGCCACCACCCCCAAGGAGAACTGCGCCGACGAAGCAGCAGCGCTATCAATCTCCAACGTCGACAGCCTCGGCTCCGGACTATACGAGCCTGGATTAGTGCTATTCAGGGTCCCGTCCCAGCAGTACTGCGCGAAGCAATCTTGGCACGCCTGCGGCACCTCGGTCCCTGTCCGGTCGAAACTGCGGCTGAGGATCGCGCACGCCACACACTGCGGCCAGTTCTCGTAGCCTGGGAGCGAGCCATTTGCCATGGTGGCGACTTCGTAGCCGTTTCGGATCATGGCGTCGCGGTAGGTGTTGTTTGTCTCGAGGGTGGTTGTTGGCTGGTTCGAGAATGTGACGTAGGGGGAGTTGGGGATGTAGACGATGAGGGGCGGTGTGACTGCGCGGTTGGAGGCGTCGAGGGAGGGGCGGGAGCTCGTGATGTTGGATGCGTCGCAGCCGAAGAAGGTGGGTCGGTTGTTGAGGCCGAGGTTGATGAATGTGTTTGTGTCGGGGATCGAGGGGAAGGCTGTTCCGTTGCCGATGGGCGACTGGGAGCGCATGTACGTTTGGACTAGGGATGAGCCGTTGGGCCAGTTGGTGGGTGTGTCTGCGCTGTTGTCGTTGGCGAAGATGACGTCGACTTCTCGGACTGGTTGGATGAGTGGGTTTAATGGGATGTTCTGGTTGTCCAGACCTCCGTCAACGAGGGTAAGGGAGCGGTTGGTCGAGCTAGAGGCGTTCCCAGTCGGGTTCCAGCCGTAGAAAGGATTTGGATCGTAGTCTGCGATGTCGTCGCTGTCCCTGCCGATTCCTTGTAGCAGAGAACCGATGCTGCTCCTAAGAATGTCGGGTATGTCGAGAGAGGAATCGTTCAGCTGAAGAATGAGTGTGTTAAAGAGACTGGAGCTCGTGCCCATGATGAAACCTGCGTTGTCGAAGCCGATGGTGCAGCGAGAGTCGTCGACAACTGAGCCGTTCGTCATGTTGGTACCCAGATAGCGGGTGGGTATGAAACCATAAGTAGTTGGATCCCATGTACCCATCTCGAATGGGTTGAACTCGTAAACGCTGCTGTTCAAGGAAACGATCTTCTGTCCTGGTGCCCGAGCATCGGCAATGCTAATTGGGAACGGCTGCTCTGCATTCTGGAAGCCCTCAGTCAGGGCGATGGAAGACCAGGTATACGCTGGACCGCCTTCTGTCGCATTGATTAACTGGGATGATATCGCTCTCCCCCAATAGTCCGTCAGACTAGCATCAAAGCCAGCATCTCGCTTTCCCTGGACCTCATTATAGATATCGGTGTAGTACCCTGCGGTGTTAAAAAGCTGAATACCTCCAGATGGAGGGCCCTCTAATATGTTGTTCTCAAACTGCCACACAGATGGGTCATCCCTCAACGCATTTACCGTGGTGAAGTTATTGACGTATATAGAACCGACCAGCCAGTTGCCGCCACTTAGTCCGGCGATGTATGTGGCGCTCTGTAGCAGGCCTCCCAGCTGTCCAGAATTGGTCGAGTTCTCGGACCTGCTGTCGAAGGCGCTGAGGACGCCGGCACCGTTGATCAGAGCCCTCCAGCCACCACCTGAAAAGGCTATACCAATATTCGGGAGCGCTGAAGCGTTGTTTCTATTGTCATCGATGTATTGCCCAGCATCGAAATTTGATATGTTCATTCGCGACAGAAATTCTCGCATTGGTTCGACGGTATTGTTCCGCCGCCGCTGGACCCATTCGGTTTCATTTTGTGAAAGAGAGTCTGCTAATCGCACAGAGGGCGCGGTTGAGGGGCAGTCGACCTCGCTAGGGGTGTATCCTTTTGGCGAGTTCGGCAGAGCGCGCCGCAGGTTCGTCAGGGTATCATGAGCGACTTCTGGCGATACGACAGCACCTGGGATGTTAGCACAACCTGAGGCCACGGACGTTCCTAGCGTACCTTGTGCTATGTTTGCCGCGCTGCCCAATACAGCGGCGCATGTGGTGAATTTCATGGTTAGCGAATGTGAGGCCCAGCGAAATCCAGCTGAGAACCAGGAAGAGACGATAGAAGATAAATGGACGATACTGAATGCTGATTACGAATCATGAGTATCAATACCTGCACAAATGATGTGTCGGATACATGGCACGAACGCGCAAGCCCACAGCCCTGGGGTGGCCTTGTGAGGTGTAGTCGGCCGTGACACGCGAGCCACCTTTGCTGGGTTCAAAAGGCCTGAACAGGGGAGATTTGTGAATGGATAGTGATGTCAACTACACCCACTTTTTGACCGGTCAATCCAATAGCGATGACCGTCCACGGCTTAGGCGGAAGCTTATTTAATAGCCGGGCCGTCTCTCGGCAGCTGAAAGAAGAGCGCCAGGCAATCTCACCAGAGCTAAAACACTGTCGAAACGATTCTGTGGCGGATCTAAAACGTGCATGCTCGATTACGTTTCATGAGCTCGAGCGCTTGCAACCACTGCGTGAGAAGCTGTACTGGTTCGATATCTGCTGCACAAAAGGAAACGGGAAGCTGTGTAACCTGAGACAAAGATTGCGTTCGCTGATCACTTTCTTTGCCCTGCATAAGGTTGCGGCAGTGTACATGCAGTGCGCACCATACGCCACAACGCATGATGGTTCAGCAGCACTTGAGCCTCATAGCTTTCGATCTGTTAGCCGATTTATCCTGCTATTTGTACTGAATCACCATGGTCTCTGTCTACGCACGACTACAGACCGACAGCGACTTTGATGAGCTCCATGGCCTCGAAGACCTTTTCGTCTTCGTACCGACGACCGACTAGCTGTAGGCTTATTGGAGCATCAACGTATCTTTCCGGAGAATACAGCTTGTAATTCCAGTCATCCTGCTCGTTCATCGGTGCGTAGCCTGCTTCAGCATGGTCTTTATCCTGGTCAACCTGCGAATATGGAAAGACCATTGCTGGGTAGTCCAGCAGATTCCAGGTCGATGTATATGCCCAGTATCTTGAGTGTTCAAGCGGGGGCGCCGCACCCGGTCCGACCGGACACAGAATGACATCCACTGGATGGCCATCCGCAGACCCTGTCGCATTCCAGTGCGCTGCGTACTCAGCTTTGAAAGCCTCGCGCCGAATCGTCTTCACCCAAATGATGCTTGCGGTATCTTCTTCTTTTGGCACACCTGGTTGCTCCAGCAGAATGAACTTGCTGAGCGGCAGCCAAGGCTCTCCACCGGCCTCTATGATGTCCGTGTCCTCCTTGGCGCTGGCACAGAAGTACAAAGACGAAATTATATCCCAACCTTCATCGTGCTTGTGAGGAATCCAGTCGACCACTTCGATACCCGGCGTTTTCTTGAGTTCCGACGCCATTTCTGTCAATGCCCTGGTGACGGGCGGGTGAGGTTTGACAACTCCGTCGTGCCACATGATCGCAACTTTCAACTTCTTCTGGCCGTGCCTCTGTACGAGATGGCTTTCGCTTGTGTTCCACTTCAACCGCACCATACTAGGATCACTAAGCCACGGTTTCTGGTCAATTAGGGTCTTCATAAAGACGTTCAAGCCTGCAAGACTAGTTGACAACGGGCCAATGACCGGAATGATTTGTTCTCCCCCTAGACCAGGTGCGTGTGCTCCACCAAGGGGCAGACGGTAAGATGAAGGACGGAATCCCCATACACCATTGTTGGCAGCTGGGCTTCGAATGCTGCCTCCAATATCTGTGCCAATACCCAAGCAGCTACCTTTCAGGCCCAGCAAAGCGCCCTCACCGCCTGAACTTCCACCAGAGGTAAGCGCTCGGTTGTATGGGTTGACAGTGGTCCCATACAAGTTCGACGCAGTCTCGAGATGCATCAGCAACTGCGGTTCCGTTGTACGCACATAGAACACAGCACCTGCATTGTGCAGCAGCGTCAAGATGAAGGCATCTTCCTTCGCGACCTGGTCGATCCACGCGACAAACGCGCAGTTCTGGGTCATGCCCTTCATGCCAATGTGCTCCTTGACACTGATGGGCAAGCCATGCAGCGGACCGATTGGCCTGCCATGCTCGGCAAGATACTCATCACAATACCTCGCTCGTTCCAACGCTTGCGGTGCCATGACCTCGGTGACACAATTCACTAGCTGCTGAGCAAGACCAGCTCGGCGCAGAAAGGCGCTGGTGACATCCACACTACTCAGCTGACCGCTGGTGAGAGCAGGTAGCAGCTCTTCCGGCAAAAGTTCCGTGATCTCGACTTCGCGAGGCGAAAGTAGCTGCTGGGGCAAAACTGTGACATTCTGTGGGAGATCCTTGGGTACAGCAGGCAATGAAGGCACGATTGCCGCTATGGAAGCGTCCCTGTAGGCTTGAGCTCGTTGAGCAGCCTGTTGCCAAGGTGCGACCTGCATCGGGGGCCGTTTCTGCTCGAGCGCGCTTACTTGGCCCGAGAGACAGTTCCCAATCTGATGGCGTGGTGGTCTGCTTTGGGGTCATTTAGTATGCACATATCATGGTAGATATAGCATAATTCTTGGATGTGAAACGAAGGTTCGCGCCAACGCCGGGTGGCTGCACAGCATGTTATCCTAAGCTACTGGCAGAGCTTCTATCTCCATGTCTGTGGCTGCTTGTCACTACCATGTTTGATAAGTTAATCCTCCCTGCAGAGTGGATCCGCTTACGAAGCCGAGGAGTGAAAGGGAACTGCGTGGAGATGAGCGCTATGACAGAGCCGAAATCATCTCGTTGGGTGATCCTTCTCGACTGACCCCAGAATCCTCCCCGCGTACGAATTGTTGCAATTACCGGCTCCACGGAAGTCACCTCGTAGTACTATACACTCACCTAATTCATCAATACACAATAAGACAGTAATTAAACGCCTTTATAGAAGGATTTACTCATAACAATCGAGCTCTATTACTAAATATAGACCTATATAGCTAATTCATATTGTTAATCTTAATAGTATACTACTACCTACTACCCGTAGTTCTCGATAAGAAGCAGCCGTCGATTATCTTGTGCCAGCGCCACATGAAGCACCCACCATAGTCACGCTTCAATCGTGGTTCAGCGAATATGTAGGGAGGTCGATACATAAGTACGACTTCTGAATAGAGTAGTAGTGATACGCTTGGCATCTTAGAGGACTGTTTCTACAATGCACTGCATTGATGATTGGTGAGCGTTGTTACTCCTCCTCCATGTATCTTCAGACGATTGAACAGTAGCATTCTTCCATAGGGTAATTATCGTCCAATCCTTTGGCAGCGTCTGATCCTGTCGTACCATCGTTAGACACCGCGATAATCCGAAAGATTTCGTGCCTGACCCGCGTAGGAATGAGGATTACGCAGCGGATGATTTTTGTCATTCTGTGTTCTTCTAATATACGAACGTGCCTGCTCGGTATAGATCATCACCTCTCCTCACGGCTCTCTGACACCACAATCCAATTTGCCAACGCCATAACGAACCGACGGAAAGCACCTACCATCGATGACAGAAGAGTCAAAGTCCAGTCCATCTTCAGAACGTTCATCGTATCCCACACGCCTCTTCTTATCTTATCTTTTAAGCCATGTACCACATCATTGTCATGGTGTTCATCGTTTGCCATACACCATCTTCTCCTAGACCCCATCAGCCCCTCAAGCACCCATCTTAGTAGTATTCGCGTTGTGAGTGTCCGTAGAAGTCGACATGGCTCTCTTCTCCGACTCAAAGACTCCCTTCTTCAGGTCCGCAGTCTCAATAACATCTGCATTACCACCCGCAAACGCTTGATCGCCAAACAAAACCGCGATCTCCTCAAGCGTATGACCCCCAGTCTCGACGTAGTAGAAATGGGCGAGTGCGGCGGAGAACAGACAGAAAGCGGCGATGATGAGGTAGAAGTAGCCGCCGATACCGGCAAAGGCGTCGGGCGCGACCATGCCAATGATGAAGTTGAAGATCCAATTGCTGTGGAAACAAACTTAGAAATGGAATGAGCTGGAATTTGGAGGTGCATACCTTGTAGTGGCTAAAGCCATACCCTTGCTTCGACCTCGAAGTGGGAAGATCTCAGCTGGTAGGAGCCACGGCATAGGGCCCCAAGTAAATCCGTAGAAAATGTTGTAGAGCATGACGAAGGCGTACTGGCCATTGGCTTTGGTGTTGATGCCCATGTCGGCTTCTTGGAAGGCGCAGACGATGGAGAGGAGGATTGCCATGCCGACACCTATAAATTGTTCTGATTAGCTTCATGAGGTCCGAGTGATGAATTTGAATCCAGGAATAGTGTGTAATAACTGACCACCGAGAATGAGCAATGGCTTTCTGCCCCACTTATCGGCCAACCACCAGGTCACGACCGTAGCTGCCGTATAAGGAAGAGCATTGCAGGCTGTGTATAGGAGCGATTTCCGCTCGCCAAAACCTGCTGCAGCCAGCGTGCTGGGGAGATAGAAAGAAATGATGTTGATTCCGTTAAGCTGGGCGAACATTTGGACTGTGACACCGATAATGGTGCGCTTGCGGTAGATAGTGAACATTTCCTATAAAGTGATTAGCTTTTCTGGTTGGAAGATCATAAACGGAAGTGCTTACCCCCCAGCCTGACTTTCCGAGGGACGTCTCGTAGAGCACAGCCTCTTGAATTTCAACGAAAACACGTTGAACGTGTTCTGCTTCGATGTCACCACCTGAGTGCAGATCTGCGACTGTCTGGAGAGCCTCTTGCATGAATCCGTTCTTTGCCAGCCATCGAGGTGTCTCGGGGAGGAAGAATGACATGACACATAGGATGGCAGAGAGGGCAATCTGAATGATAAAAGGGCCTTGCCATGACATCTCGCTAGGAAGCAAGAAGTTGAAACCATAGTCGACCCAGCATGACAGCATGTACCCAGCAATGAGGAACGTATACTCGATGCCGACCATCATGCCTCTTCTGTGTGGAGCGGCAATCTCGGTCTGGATGATAGGAACCGTCATGGAGAGAAAACCGACGCCGAGACCTTGAATTGTGCGACCTGCGACGAATACGGCGAAACCTGGTGCGAACATTTGCATGAAAGCGCTGAAGAAGTAGATGAAGCCACCAATGCGGACGCACTTTTTACGGCCAATCATGTCACCGAGGCGGCCAGCAATAAGAGCTCCGATGGCTGCGGTGATTTGGAGGCAGGCGACGGATATACCAATGATCGTGGTATTGATTGCGGTTGTGGTTCCGTCTGCACCACCATAGTCTTTGTAGAAACGGGCGATGAAGACAGGGTTGACGAGAAGTCCAGACATGATACCTATCCCAGTTAGTGTATGAGGATGATTGATAGGCATCCGACAAGCGTACCGGAATTGTAGCCGAAGAGCGCATCACCCAGACTGCCGAAACCACATGTTGCATAGAGCAATGCTGCACCTTTGATGGGATACCTGGCAGTCACTTTCCTAGGCTTGATCTTCGACTCGAGCCAGCTCTCGTGTGCTCTGACATCAACAGCAACGGATGCTGTGCGCTCTCGAATGGAGGCATTGTAGTCTGCGGCAACAGAAGAACGCCTGCGAGCCATGGCTGTGATCGAAGCGATGTTGAACAAATGGATTGGACGTTTCGATGTTATTGCTGCTTGCTATGATCGCAAAGCTGTCGAGGATGGTGTTTCGAAAGAGGTTGGGGTTCCATGCCACCTTATATCCCCGGATCTGCTTCCCTGGGGTAAACATAGCGGATACACCATTACGAGGTAACAAGACCTGGATAGCTTCATCGGCAGCTCAGGATACGAAACAAGGGAAGGCCCCAGAAACCTTACCCGGAGCAACAGAGCATCTCGGCCCATGAGTTCTTTGGCTAAAACCCAGCAACCATGACTTGGGATCATTTTGCCATCGGTTCCGAAGTGCTAGAAGCAAACCTTGGCCTATTTAAGGAGTCGAAGAACCAAAAAGAGAAGGTGTCTTACTCTCTCGCTCGGTTCCGGTACGGTTCCGATGCGGTTCCGATAGTCCTAACCCACAGTATGCATTTTACGACACCTAGCTGTGGAATGATCGCTAGGCTCGAGGTGCCTTGAACCACTAGCATGAGTGCACTGCATCGTAACAGAACATTGTAGACCGTAGCCTGCTTCCACTCCGGAGACCATGAATCAGGATTGGACGGATATGCCAATGCAAAGCTTTGCATGTCGCTACCTAGAACAGCATAGCTGTGGGACGTCCAAGCTGAAATGTGCAGTCCTTGCAAAGCATAACTCAAGCTCGCTTGCAATGTCCAGCGCACTCTGACGTTGACTATCACGAGCTGCATGGACTAGTCTTGTGGCTCACGCTGAGTTGTTCAAGCCTTAGAGCAGTGAGCCAGTGACAATCCATCAAGCGAGCTGGTAGAGGCTCCGAGTACAATTGCTGTGAACAAGGGACGAGCATTTCGTCAGTGACGCTTGCCATTCCTCGTTCGATACGTATCGCGGGGAAGATGCACGTATCACCCACTGAGAGGGCGTAGATACCACTTGTCGATTGACATTTGTGATCGATCGGTCAAAGTCAGCTCCACCAGCATTAAACACTGGTCGTCCTCACGGTAATACACGTCAGATGCAATGCATAACGAGGTCGTTGCCGTTCGGTCGTAGATCATAGCTAAAACCATCCTGCTAGACTTCGGCATTTGGTATCGTGTATGGGTCGGGTGAGTCAAAGGCGCGAGGAATAGGCGAAGGCAGGCAACGGAGTCCGTTGCTCAGTCCCGAATGGTACTGACCACTCACAAGTAGATGATGATCGTGAGACGATGGCTCTGGTTAGACTTTTGCCGACTGGGCCTAAGTCTGACAATCTAGCTCGTCGGTCCCGAATGATAGGTTCCACCACACCGGTTCCGGTCTCACCAGTAGCCTGAGTTCCATCAATATTCAATGCTCCATGACAACGAATACTTGTCGGATGCGAGCAGTCGAAGTTGATGTAACCAGAGTGTTGATATCTGAGCAGCAGTGATTGAGGGGATCGATCAACTACTGCTGAGCCGCATAATGCATATGGGCAGGGCAGTCAAGATGCGTCCTACATACTGATCGAACACGCCTCCGGATACCCACAAAGCCGTTAGACCATTCGTGGCCTGCGAAACAAATTTGACCTGCATCGCGTCTCACGTTGCTTGGGAAATGATGGTCGAGTGGGAAGGGAAAGAAGATCTCGCATTTGTCCTCAGCGTCGACCGGAAGTTCAGTTTCGAACCTCGCACGCGACCAAAGCCTGCGACATCAAGGGATGTTGTGGTGAGAGTGATAGCGACGGGTATATGCGGCTCAGACGTGAGTTCTTGTCACAGTAATTGCACCTGATCGCTGATAGACTTGGCAGATACATTACTGGCGTCACGGTGCCATTGGAGATTTCAAAGTCACCCAACCCATCGTCTTAGGTCACGAGTTGCTGGTGTTGTCGAGGAATGCGACGAGGACGTGACCAGCCTCAAGCCTGGTGATCGAGTCGCGCTGGAGCCGGGCGTCCCGTGTCGAAGATGTAGACAGTGTCGAGGTGGAAAATACAACCTTTGCGCCGACATGCGATTCGCTGCCACCCCTCCGTACGATGGCACATTGACGACTCATTACAGCCTTCCGGACGACTTCTGCTACAAGTTGCCCAAGGAAATGTCGTTTGAAGAGGGGGCATTGGTCGAACCATTGAGTGTTGCAGTACACAGTACACAGCTTGCTGCCATTCGACCGGGAAACACAATTCTTGTCCTCGGTGCAGGACCCGTTGGGCTGCTCTGCTGCGCCGTTGCACGTGCATTCGGCGCATCTGTTGTCGTATGCACAGATATAGTGCAAAGCAGATTGGACTTCGCGCAAAGTTATGCAGCCACGCACGTTCATCGCATGTCAGGCCAATTGCAAGAAGACAAGGATGTCCTCCTTCAGACCTTACCGATCGAAAACACAGGTTTCGACGCAGTGATAGATGCCACCGGGGTGGGAAGCTGCATAATGTGCGGCATCCATGCGCTTGGCCGTGGTGGGATATTTGTTCAGGTTGGACTCGGTCGGCCGATGATTGATTTTCCTGTAGCAGAACTCTGCTCAAAGGAAGGAGTGTACAAAGGCAGCTTCAGATACGGTGCAGGTGATTACGAGCTTGGTGTTGAGCTGGTACAATCCGGAAAAGTGAATGTCAGGGATCTGATCACCCACAGGTTTGACTTCGTAGAAGCGCAGGCAGCTTTCGAATCTTCCTCGCAACAGTATGGAATGAAGACCATCATATATGGACATCAAGTGAAGCAGTCATGGCTCGATGCGAAGCTTTGATTGCTGGTGCACAGACCTCCATTCTCGGAATGCTCAGAGATAGTATTCGTTCATGCTCCAATTGCCCAAGTCCTCACCATGCGAGCCCATTTCCCAGAGCCAGAACTGTCCCATATCTTGAGTCTGAAGATTGTCTGCGGAGAACGGCCTGGGGTTGTATATGTTCGGAGCCGGCCATTGTTGTGGCCATATCTGCTGGTTGGGGGCGAATTGATCCGGAGTTGTGGATTGAGAGATGGCGAACTCATTGCACGACTGCATACGAGGATAGGATGCATTGTTCAAAACTGTTGTACATCGTTAGAAATGGTTTACGACCGTTCTCTTGCGCAACAACATACCTTTGTGAAGAGTCTCCATTGTACGTTCTAGGTTGGCGCCATTCGTTGGGGGCAGAGATCCTGTGTACCCGGGTAGTTCCATATGCTGTATGTCTTCCGCATTAACAAACGAAGTCCCGTCGTGCGATGTTCGCTGCTCCGTTTCAGACAGCTGATTGTTCGGATCCGAAACTCCGGACGATCCAACAAGGTCTCCGATCACAGAAGAACCGATGAGCATCTGCTTCTTCTCCTTATCTGTGATCATCTGCACAAGATCCTGTATGATCATACTGCACTGACTGGACAGAGAGCCGACATTTGATAGTGACTTCAGCACTTTCAAGTTCCGGGCTATGCCCCTCTTGGCTTCTTGGGCAGCATCAGACAAGACGTCCGACAACGCGCAAATGAACAGCACAACTGATGAGGTAAAAAGGTTCATTCCAAGGAATGACACCAGATGGGTCTTACCAGCCAGCCGTAAGAGGTTTGGAAAACTTTGCTCCAGGCGTGAGATCGCCAAAGCTGCTTTCAGACAACGCTGGAAACTTCTCTCATATACTTCACCCTCGGCCACACTTGACGGCGCATGCTGAATGTGCGTATAGTCGTGTATACTCTGTGCCCGAGACTCTCGTCCTCTTCGTTGACTCCAATCGGCCAACAGTGGACGATGTATTATGATCATCAAGTTCTGATATGTCAACTGTAGAGACAGAGATTGTAGCTGGTGCATCTTCGTTTCCAATGAGGATTGAGTTTTCAGGTCAATGTAAGAATCGAGGTTCAGCTTCTCCGGAAGATTATGATTCCATGCTTGCATTGACTTGTCAATCTTCTTGCCCGTTTCAGCCATCTCCAGCAGCGACATGTCACCTGAGGATCGAATCCCGTAAATGTTCTCGAGGAGGGGTGAGACTATCCGATATATCTGGTTGAGCTGTGATTGGTACAGGGACAATTCAATTTCTCCAGTCATGGACGTCTCAATGTCCATTAAGTGCTCAGTGAAGACTGCAGGCATTTGCACATCACAGTCCTTATCGTTGATGCCCAGTGGACGGCCATAAACGATGGTCGCAAATCTATTGAAGCCTCAGCTCTGGTACTAGGGGCATAAGCAGATTCAGCTTACCTGTCCCAAGTGTAGATGGTCCACCATACACGCTTACGCTCCTCTATGGCATGAGTGTTATGCTGCAAAGTTCGACGACCGGATTGTCTATGCAGGGATATTGCCTGAGCCGACTTGACACAGGCGCCAAGTATACTGAATGAGCTCCTTGGTTTCCCCCAATACAGCCAGTAGCTACCAAGTAGAGTACAAATCTGTACAAATTCGAGGCTGTCTTCGTCGAGCAAGTCCATGAAGTTCTGACGCACAACTTTGAGGTACTCTGTTCGAATAGCTGGTAAATCCATAGATTTACATGCTTCCTCATCGACAAAACTATGAGCGTATTGGCAACTCAACGCCAATACCATAAGAAGAAGGAGAAGAAACGAACGGTCGGTGGATCGAGCTAGACCACTTGTCGAAATAGCCTCATAACGTTTGCGAAACGTTGGTTCGTGTAGTACCAAGGAAAACCAGTGAATAGTGAAAAAATACGCATCAACGAGTGTGTCACAAGCCGGCTTGGATGGTAGGTCAATTCCGATCAAGTCTCGTACGCTGCGATTGTTTTCTGGGGCGTTAGACCGATCACTTAAGTCGCCACCTGGTATCGCGAAGGTTGCTCTCTCGGAGCGATGATCAGAAACTCGATGGCGTAAGACCTAAACATTAGGAAATTACGGGCAGAAACGTGGAGGAGAGACGTACTCTTCTCGTGATGTCCATGGCCGAACTGGAGTCGCCGAATTCGGCCACTATAGAGTGCTCCCGCCATGTTGCATCCTCGCTCCGAGGCTTTGGACTGCTTTTCGCTTGCGAATGGCTCGGAGTGGGAGGAGCCTCGTCTTGACGTTCGGGTGATGTTAAGGAGAGTTGATGTGCTGAACCATGAGTCGGGTCATGATGTGGTGAGTGCGATTCACTCCCTATAGTTCGAGCTCGCTTCTGTCGATGACCATCCTTGCTAGAAGGCACGGATTAGTAACGGCCATTCGTGTCTGTGAAGAAAGCCTAACCTCGCAGACGGCGATAGTGTTTCAGGACTAGTACATTGACGGTTGGTCTTAGCGCAATTCGTACATGGCCGAAAGTTGTCGCACTGTCAGCCAGCTTCGTTAGCTGCTCAATACCAGAACGCAGATTAGAGGCAAGAAAGCGTAGTACCAACCCGTTGCTTCTGACGGCGACATCTATCGCAGGCGTTGGACACGCGAGTAGGAAGGCGACGATCTGCCATGTCGATCACGAATCACTTAAGTAAGATTCCCCATGGACCGAAGTCGATGTTCGAGTAAGGTATTGTGCAAGCTCTGTCAGCCATTCGGACTCGACACGCTCTGCTGTATTACTATTAGTTAGTGCTATTAAGTCAAAGACAAGTTAGTGAGTTATCGCGTGTCATTAGCGGCCTCAGCTAATTGTAAACGATTTGTACGCGGGGAGGATAATTTAACCAACTAAGAAGCCGTGCGAGCTGCGATGGATCTGGACAGGGACATAGTGGAGAAGCTCGTCGGGCGTAGATGGCCCGAGACGCGAAGCATCACATCTCCAAAGCTGAACACGAGTTCGCAGCCAGCACTCTTGATATTGGAGATTGCCCTGCCGCAGAACGCTATTCTCCCTCATCGTCGCCATGTCTGTGCGCCCAGCATACTGTCTCCGTAACCAAATACGATCATGTCCGTCGCCGCTCCGCGCCCAACGGCGATGGGCACGAGTCCACGATATCCGCTTCGTCGCTCGCCACAACAGCACCAACGGCATCAAAGATCGATACCAGGATAAACTAGAACAAAAAGCACGAGAAGAAGGCTTCGAATCAGTGGCACAACTCAAGGCAGCGTACGAAGAAAGGATAAAAAACCTACGGAAGAAGGTCTCGTCTGAGCTTGCAAAACTTGAAGCCACAAGTCCTGAAATACAGGCCCAAGCATCGCAGGCGCATCCACAACAGTCACCCTATGCGGGCCAACAGCCTCCGCCTCCGCCTCCGCCGCCGGCAACGACACAACCTACCCAACCCTCGACGACATCCGCGAAGAGGAAAGAGGGCGGCCCACCAATCAAACCTCTATCCTCCTACCTCGACCTCGACAAGATCAGCTCCCTTCCCAACAAAGAAATCGAGTACCTCTGGCGCCTACGGCACGCCAACGACCCCAAGTCGCTCTGCGCCGTAGTCCCCATCGAAACCTACAGACGCATCTACGACACCGCGAGAACACACCCACGCTTCATATTACCCCTGCCCCGACCAGCGGCGGAAGACGGCTCAGGAGACCTAAAACAGAGTGCCGAGGGCTTCGACGGCCGAGTCCCGAGGACAGCAAGCGACATCCACTTCCTCCAGTGGTCGTTCCATCCACCCGCAGGCGCACCACCTGCGCCGGGAGTGCAAACAGCGAATACACATACGAGCACGATATTGTTCACGCATCTGGCAGCGTACAAGCTGCACGGCGAATATGCGCAGCCGCATACCACTGTGACACATCACCTTGATCTGGCGGATAGCCATGGGTTGGTGCTGCTGAATGGCTCTGTCTTGGACGGACGCGGCGTGAGTGTGGAGGAAGGCAAGTGGCTCCTTCTGTGCATGCAGAAGTTCTACGATCATGGTGGTCACGGTGGCGGCGTGGGTAAGGAGAAGCGGCAGGGGCTGCTGAAGAAGTTTACTGGAGGCGATCAGAGCTTCGATTTGAACGAACTTGTAGATGAAGCCGAAAGGATCTCGTGACAGGGTCTGGCGTCCTCACGGATCGTGTAAAGTATAACAACAAGGGTATCTCCTAATCACGCCCATAACTCGTCCTTCTCAACGTCAGTTTCGCCGACTCCTTTCCGCCTATCCTCGTCCCTAAGCACCTCCTTCACCAGGAAAGCCCAGATAGCGTCAAAGTAGCCAGGCTCTGCCACCGTTGAGTTGTGATCTCCATTCTCGAAGTCTTTCCACGTTTTCCTTTTTACCTGGCAGATCTCGTATAGTGTTCTCATCATGGTAGGAGGCACAATCTCGTCCTTTAGTCCCGACAGAAATAGGATGGGTGGTGCGTCAGCGGGTATTGTTTGCAATGTCTCGTCGGACGGCCATTTCTGGTGACAGAGGAGACTTATATATCGTGCGGGCGGAAGAATGGTAGGGATCAATTTGCGGATGGAGAGGAAAGTATTCTCCAGGATTACACCTGCTATCCTTTGCTCGTTCATCTTCTCGCTTGCTCCGTCCTCGGCTGTCTTGTCGAAGTTCTTTGCCAGCAAGCGTATCGAGACCGCTCCACCTAGACTCTGTCCGTAGATCACGATCTTGGTTTTGGACATCTCTGAGTGGGTCCGCACGTAGTCCAATGCTGTTTGCGCATCTATGTTGATACCGTTCTCATCAGCCGAGCCGGTACTGAGCCCGTAGCCTCGGTATTCGAGCATGAGGACATGACAGCCTAAGGATTCAGACAAGACTTTGCCGATGGGTAATCTATGGCCGATATTTCCTGCATTGCCGTGGAAGGTGAGGATGGTGATGTTCTTCCGCAGCCGAGGGTTTGGCGGACGAAGGTAATATGCATGCAGGGTCTCCCCGTCCGGCGTCGGGAGGTAGAGCGAGGATGCATCCTGGATGTTGAACTGTGAGGGCTGCGGGACATCTGTACGAGAGTTTAAAATCGTAGATGGATAGATTATCGAGTTTTGACGAAAATATAACAGTGACGAGCCTATCGCTGCGAGGCCGGAGGAGGCCAAGAAGGGGATGCGTAGGTAGGAGAGAACTGAGTTGAAGGCGCTCATGGTGGGACCGGGGTTCTGGGAGGGTTCATCGGAGGATGTGGAGGGAGCCGTACTGGGCAATTAGGCGCGATTCAAGGGTATGCTTGCGAGGTACAAGAGTGGAAGTCAGTGGCGTAAGGGCTACTAGTAAGTGATAATATGGTTGTAGTGAAAGACGAGGCACGTTGAAGACCATGATAATCTTGCATGTGCTGCAACTGAGATCTGAATCGTCATCTATTGCCTTGATGCCTCGCCGATACGGGAAAGAGCTAGCTTAGCGCGGTGCGGCTGCAGCTCCGCCCTGTTCCGTGCCTGAGGCTGCTACATTTCTATAACGCGTCTATTGTTTGCCTGCGGCTACCCAGTTGTAGATACATACGGACCACACCTTCGATTGTTGGCCACATCTGTCGACGACTTACTCCTCTGCCTTCTACCAAGTATAGAATTGGGCTGATTGATTATTCGACACCGCAGCACTCTGCCCCTCCTAGACCACCAGATTTGGGTTGAAATCCCGCGAGCATGGGACCTGATATGGCAACAGGCATGCTGGGTGAAGATGGCATTCACATCGATATGAACCACCTGAAGAAGGGCGAGGTCAACTTAGGGACCTCAATCATGGCTATCAACTTCAAGGATGGTGTTATACTAGGAGCCGATTCCCGCACCACGACAGGCGCATACATTGCAAACAGGGTCACAGATAAGCTCACCCAAGTCCACGACACAATATGGTGCTGCAGATCTGGCTCGGCAGCAGACACACAGGCCGTGGCAGATATTGTGAGCTACCATCTGGGGCTATATGGAGTGATGAATGGTCAGGATGGACCAACCACACAGACTGCGGCTGCATTGTTTCAAGAGCTCTGCTACGAGAATAAGGATCAGCTCAGGTGAGCCATACAGGAGTCTCACCTTCACTTGGTTGTGGTACTAACGAACGCATAGCGCTGGCATGATCATTGCTGGCTACGACAAACGACACGGCGGTTCCGTCTACTCGATACCCTTGGGTGGCTCGTTACACAAGCAATCCTATGCTATTGGAGGATCCGGCTCGACTTACATCTACGGCTACTGCGATGCAAATTGGAAAGAGCACATGACGGAGGAAGAAGGAATCAAATTTGTGAAGGGCGCATTGGGAGAGGCTATCAAGTGGGATGGTAGCTCTGGCGGTGTCATTCGAATGGTTGTCCTTACCAATAGAGGTCACGAGAGACATCTATACCTGCCAGACAACGGGTACACTGGACCTGGTAGAGCTAGGCCCGCCACTACATAGATTCGCAGTAAGCTGGCATGGCTCTTGCCTTTTGAGTGACCAATATTCTGTCTTAGAAGTGCACCATTCATGGTGGATGCGGATGGGGGCGTTGACTGGGATCCATCTCTGCTCGTGGTTTCATGGATACAGATACCACAGAATAGATTTCTGCCCTCCATTCACCGAATTCTGGATTCATACGCGAAGGGAGTGACTTATAACGTTTCTTTTCCTGCATGAAGTGTTGTTGACGGGGAGGGAGTATTTCCCTCCCGCTCAACATGCAGAGGAGTGGTCCACCGACCACTGGCCTTGCGTCGCGTTAGCCGCACGGCTTATGCCATGTGGGCATTCAGTGCTTGTCCAAGCATACGGTAAGGTAGTACGGAGTATTCCAGGCACGGTGACGTATCATTACGTCTTTCGTGCATACGATAATTACTGAGGTGGTCCTCTTCGCAACGCTGCTGTGCCAGTATAAAGAGTACATTGCCCGAGCAGTGGTGTGAATACACGCTTCTTGGATGACTTTCCATACTTTCGAGCCTTAGACTTTGCTTTCATCTGTGTTTTTCTCGGCCTTCACCTCGAAGCCGCTACGGTTGACTTTCTGACAGCGTTGAGCATTTTCACTTTTACCCTTGTCTTCTCAATCGGAGCATTAGTAGCGTTCAGGTCCACGCCGCCTGAACGAACCAGATCACATCATCACACCGTCGAAATCGTCGAAACACACCTCTTGATCCTGACATATCATCCATCAGCAGTGAGTGACATGTTTCTCTTACTTGAGACCTAGCCCAACAGCCATTGGTACAGCAAGAAGCACATGTCAGGCCACAAGATATGGCTGGGCGCTACCAGTGAACGGTCCTTAGACCGCGTTTCACGTCGCCCCCGATTGGCTGCGCCCTTGGGCTACCTGTCCATGTTCGCGAGTCGTTGTGCGTAGCAAAGACACCTTTCTTAGCGACAGGCGCCAGATCCTCAACGGCAACAGCGACCTTGAAGTAAACCAGAAGGGCCAGAGAGACTTTCAGGAAATGTCAGGGGACGTATTCAAGCTCGCGAAGCCGCAAGAAAGCCGACAGAGCGACGAATTGAGGTTGGTCTTTATGCATGAAGATGGAGCCAACAGTCTGGCGTCCAAGTTTGCAGGGTCAGCATGCCCACGGCAGCCCCTCTGCACCAACCGGAAGTAGAAGGCAAGCGCATATCGTATCGCGACTGCGCCGCAGCTGCACTCTGCACTCGCACTTGCCGTCCTTGAACCCTTCAAGCCCCGGTCGGATTCCCAAGACTCTAGAACATATCCCTCCTAATCCATACTTGCACATCTCATTCTCCTGTTGCTTGTTGATTATATGTCGCGGCTGGTCCGTCGGAAGAATGCTGACATACATGTTGCAGCTAATGAAGGGTTCATCTTGAGATGGGATCAGTGGTTATGAGCCAAGTGGCACCCAGCCTCGGTCATCAACACGCCTACCACCACATAATGGTTGGCGGTGACGCTCAGCACAATGGGTCTGAGACAGCTACTCGATCAGCCACTCAACGGACGCCATCTTCACAATCACATCCTTCAGCACAACCTGCGACAACACCCGACCGACCTCCTTCCCCACCCTTGCAGCCTACCGAGACTCCAGCAGATGTTCGACCGGCTGCAGGCTCGCGGCAACAATCCCACCTGAGCCAGCATCACCATGGCTTTGATCAATCGGGGTTTCCACTATCGAGTGATCCTCGTGGCCTCCATTCCTCCCCATCCTCTCCACGACTTGGCCCTACTCATCGATCCACAAGATCGCTCGGTGCTTCAGAAGCTTCTTCGCCTAGCAGATTGAGAGTAAGAGACCTGGCACATATTCAGAGTTTTGCTAGTCAAGAATACCTTGCAAGGCCACGTCTACGCGCGAGGATCCTCGAACCTGGGCGCCAGTATGAGATCAGCTCAATGCCAGTGACAGATATCATTGAGATGGTTGCAGGCCTGCTTACTAGGATCACTACAACGAACGACCGACAGCATGAGCACATACATAGACCAGGTACACCTCAAGAAGGTGGGAACATTAGCACGCAGTCCTCTTGCGTGCTGGCCTTCCATGGGAAAAACGTGCCGAGCATTACCATTCTCAGCTACCTCAGTCGGATACATAAGTACTGCCCTACTACCTACGAGGTCTTCCTGAGCTTGCTGGTATATTTCGACCGCATGACCGATAATTTCAACAAGCGTTTTCTGCAAAGAGCGACAGGGACCACTGGTTCAGATAGCTCGGACTCGCTCGCCTCCTCGGACACCCTGACTGAGCAGAATATGAATGATGAATCACGATCATCGAGGGACGAGGATGATGATGAACACGATCAAGCCCAGTTCTTCGTGGTAGACAGCTACAATATCCACCGATTGGTTATAGCTGGTGTTACTTGTGCCAGCAAATTCTTCTCAGACGTGTTCTATACGAACTCCAGATATGCCAAGGTAAGCTTGCAATCTTCGTCTTCCTGTGGTCCAGAGCTAACCGTGTTTTAGGTTGGCGGCTTGCCATTGGCAGAACTTAACAACCTCGAACTCCAATTCCTCCTTCTCAACGACTTTAGATTGAGCGTTCCTGTTGAAGAGCTGGAAGCATACGGCACAATGTTGGTGGAGTTCTACGCAAGAGAGGTTATCACCCAACAACAGGCGGCAGAAGCACAACATCAGCAGATGCACCCGCCATCGCCTGGAGGGGACAATGTGTATATGGAAGGAGCGAGGCGGGCACCATGAACGGGCAACCTAACGAGTTTCTTATGGCAATAGAGTACTAGACGATGGTCACATTATTAGCATCGCCGAGCGTGAGTAGACTTTGCGTTTCTTGGGCGGGCGCTATGCATGAACACTAGCATTTTGGCTGGTACCTATGATACCCATTTCAGCAGGGCATACAGCAAATTGTTGAAGGTTATGCGCTGCATCGTTCTTGATCTTGAGCTTCGTACCATGCATCATTCTCACTGGCTAAGCAAAATGATGTTATGAAAGCTGTAGAGAGGTCTGTCAGTCCTAGAAATATGATCCAATGCAGCTCTGCCCAATCACGACTTCTCCAAACGCGGGACCTCAGTATCTAGCATATACTGCTCAGCACAACTCCTCGAATATAATCAGTACGTGACTCATAAGTACTGGGAACCGGTAGGTGTTGTCCGGGGGTGCCATTTTTCCATTATCCGTGCTATTCTTTAGCTGCTGAGATTCGTGGCAATTCTCGGCCGAGCGAGCTTGCTACCGCGATACTTCCCCCCCGGTCACTGACTTAAGCAACTTTAACGCTTTCTACGATCTGTCTTCGCCAGTCACGGTGCCTGCCGTGCGCCCTCTTGCTACCCGGTCAACATTCTCGTTATTGTCTGACAACGGGAAGCCGATGCGATAGCAATCAGTAGTAAACCAAATCGGCGCGCTGTTATCGTCAACAGATCGAGCGTCATGAGCGGAGGGGACGCCAGACTGACGGTAAACCTAACAAATAGACTACGACCTGGTCCTGTCATTCCGTCCTTTGGAAGAAGAACATCGTCCTTGAGGACTGGGTCAAGGATTTGAGTTGCCTGATGTTTCGACCGCCATAATACCACAAATGCCAGACGGCCAGGAGAGCAAGGTATGAGATGTCTCATAGCATTTTGCACCGAGACGGGAAAAGAGCTCACATCGATTCTGGAGGCCCGGTTTGATCCAGAGTATGTCAAAACGCACCCGTCATGGCAGTGTGAGACCAAGACGGCATTCTATGGCATCCGCTCGAGGAAGTACCCCTTTCCATGTTCCCCAAAATTGCAGAGTGTCGCTGTTGGGCCCCTGGTACCAAATGCCGCCTACCGATCGACTGTGGATTACTTCTTCTGTGCCACAAGTTGATCACATCTAAGCAACACAGCTGCGGAATTCTGGTTCTTACGGAAAGCCTTGGCGCTAGACATAAAACGACGCTCTTGACACCCACGACCTGTTTTCTCAACTTTACCTGCATGCTACGACCAAATAGCAAGGACGCAACTTCAAAGATTGATCCCGGCTCTCCTAATTGCAAGAGTGTGGGCAGGTGGGATCTGTGATGGTTGGAAGCATGGCAGCTCATACAAGACAATAGACTACGCCGAACGGATGCCAGAAGAGCCGTGCATGTCTCATGATTGTTTCGGAGTGAGAAATGGGAAACGAGATCTTCTAGTGACAGGTCTTGCCCTGAGAGAGGTAGGAGCAGTTCTAATCCTGACTACACGTCGACAAGCAATCTAACAGTACGTCTAGGACCCACAAACTGTCTTCATACAAATGTTGTCCAGACTTGCGAGCTCTGACGACACCGACGTACTTGAGCTTGACACGCAAAGTGCCAACAGCACCGAGATTGAGCAGTCTCCGAACACAACCTTAGCAACTCGGGAAGAGAAGCATCGGGAAGAAGACCCTTACACAGGAGAGTGCTGCTGCAAGCTCACAAACACATGCTTCTAGTTCGTGTACTCACACTCGGATAAGCCCTTCTTACCGAGTGACGGATTTATGTACAAGAAACAGGGGAAAGTTTGGGAAGCAGCCACCTGTTGTCTAATCTTGTAGGAGGAGAGCTGCCCCGGCAAGAAAAAGAAATATCCGGCGGCGTTCTATAAGCCACCGAGGTGCTCGAATCCCTAGTATCCAAATTGACGGCAGGTCACGTCCATATGACCATCTTTCAGCCATCGCTGCTGGTTAATAAAGCTTTCTCACGTTCAAGAGCCTTCTGTCTTCAATCTTACTTGTGCCACTGCGTCGCCGATTTAGCTGTATTGCGTAGTCCCGCTTGTGTTGGTCACAGTAGGATTCATTGCTGGTGGAATGGTGTAGCATCGTCAAGGTATAGTGAAATTCGACCAGAAGAGATGGTGCCCAGCACGGAATGGCTTCCCCTAAATAGTAAATACAATGGAAGTGTTTCTGCGGAGAACGCGCGCTCCACCCGCTTGCCGAAGCAGCAACTTTGCTCTGAGTACAAGAACATATAGTTCAGGACTGAAGTGGATATCAAGTTGCTTGCCTTGTCCATCACTGAGATCGTGGTTGAACCACATCCCTTGTAACCCGGCTAGAGCCACATGCGCCGACACGGAGTTTGCAGCACCTAAATTGCAAACCTATCTTTAGAGCCATCCGGTAATCCAGATCCTAGTGTGTCTCTGCCATACTCGAGTAGATCGTTGATTAGCTTCAGCTTAAATCCACTAGCATTGTCAGGCTCACTGTCGATGTGCCACATTTATTGATGTCGCGGCTACTGGTAAGAAAGGGAGCATGTGACGCCAACCTCCATTAGAGCTAACCCTGGCAGGGGTGGGACATCACGAGGCTGCTGTTTCAGCCTCGCGTAGTCTTGGAAGAAATCTTGGTGTGGGGGTGGGGTACAACGTTTCACCACTCGCCTACCTAGGCACAATTGCAGTCTTCTGAGACCGAACGTCGCAGACTGTTGTTGAAGCATTTCTCGATGCAACTACCTGCAGTAATGGCCACGCCGTCAGAGACACCCGTTCGTGCACTCATCATTAACCCAAATACATCACAGCACATGACCGACGCATTGACACCCGTGGTTGACGCTCTAGGCTTCGAAAATGTCAGTTTTGTCAGCGGCATCATCTCGTCAAGCTCCATGTAGCTGATATGCTTCACGGTAGGTCCAATATACCTTCTTCACATCACCCACGCCTGGCATACCTTCGATCAACTCGCCGGACGATGCTGCGGAGTCGGCCAAAGCCTGCTTGCCGGCTCTGGTGCCCATGCTGCCAATGCACGATGTCTTTCTCGTTGCGTGCTACTCACAGCACCCCTTGGTCCGGCAGCTGAAGAAAGAATGCGATGCTCTGCAAAGAGAGGCCACGAAAGGAGCTGGAGGAGCCGGAGCACGAAAATACGTCACGGGCATATTCGAAGCAAGCGTCCTCTCTTCGCTAGCATTGACAGGCTCACAGCCAGATGAGGGCTTCGGCATTGTGTCCACAGGCAAAATATGGGAGACAGCACTGCGAGACGCGGTGCATGAGCTGTTTGGAGTGTCAGATAGTGGGAGGTTTGTTGGTTGCCGGACTACAGGCCTCAACGCCAGCGAGTTGCACGACCTACCACCGGAAAAGGTAAGAGGCAAGATGATGGAAGCTACGAAGGATCTGCTGCGGGACGGCAAGAAGGCAGGTAGTGATGTACAAGCTATATGTCTGGGCTGTGCAGGTATGGTCGGACTCGAAGAGGCAGTTCGAGAAGCATGCCTCGAAGAGCTGGGAGAAGATGCGAGCAAGAGCGTGTCTATTGTGGATGGCGTCAAAGCTGGTGTTGGTGCCCTGATCACGCTGGCACGAGGAGGGTTCTAATCACGTGGATGACGTTCGATGCAAGAGCTTGGCCAAATCCGAACTAGTGATAACACGCTTCAACTTCAAATCATGCTCTCCTTTCTCCTTTAACCTGCAGAACAAACTAGACAGTGAGCACGATGTCATTGTTTTTGTGGTTACTATTCGCTCTTATGGGCTTCATTCGTGTCTGCGCTGCGCTTCGATTAAGCGCTGCTACAAGTCCTGCAAGGCAATGTGATTCTGTGCACAACCCCGCTGCGCGTTTATGCTACAGACGAGTTGATTGATTTGTAGCCTGGTACGGAGCTACCTCTGCGATGACTTCTGTATCCCGATGAATTCTGTATCCCACAGACAGCCTTAGCCTCGTCCTGTGTTTCGTCGCCTGTGCTTCGGTCGCACCGGAGACTCTCTTGCATATGGGTTGACGTTTGCGGTGGGGCTTAAGGGTGCACCGATCACGGGGAACCTGCGACCAGAGGGCGTATTCGGCGAGGATCCTATCCGCACATGTTCGGGCGTGGTTGGAGGCTGAGGTCGAGTGCTGCTGAGTGTGGGTGTTGGGTCGGGTAGAGTGGTATCGAGTGTGTTTGGAGGCTGAGCCAGGGTGCTGGTAGTCGTTGCTGCACCCTGCGAGGTCGATGCATGCTGGCCTGGGCTGGCTGGTTCGATGGTGAAAACTCGTAAATTTTCTCTCCTTGGGGACTCTTTGTGAAGACCTGGCTCGGGTCAGTTTCGCAGGTACTGGAGCGGCTGGAGGAAGATTTACACTTTACAAGCACCTCACCAACGATAGAATTGGGAATGTTGTATCCATTGATCGCAAAACCGTGTTTGTGCAGTGCAACGACCGCCTTGAGAAAGTCGTTCAATCTCCACAGTGCCTGCGAGGGACGTTAACTCTGGAACGGGCTGGTAAAGTGCCTCGTTCTTCTTCGCGTCTGCCTCCTGTTCAGCGAGTCGATACTGCTCCACCCACTCGGCGATACTCTTGTCCCGCTCTTGTATCTAGAGTAGGATCTGTACAAGCTCGGAATCACTATTGATCGCAGAAGCGGCTTGCTGGTCGCTTACGGCAATGGCGACAAGTATCATGAGCGCAATACTGAAGACATAGATGAGCTTTATTTCGTAAGTCTACCACGAGAAACTGAATCTATATCGAGTTTACACAGAGGCATACCCAGCCACGCCTCAATCAGAACCAAGCTTCAACTAAGTCGAAATACATCCTATGTTACGGTTAAGATAGCAGCTCGAGAAGCTTACAGGTCAATAGCAGACATCGACTACGGAACCAAAGCTTAAAGACACAATTCAAGTCAGAAGACATTCCTGGTTACATTCAAGTAACCAAGAGCTAAAACACGGGCAAACTGTCCAAAGGGGCGATCTTCACCAGCTGTCACTTTGGGACAAGTGACAGCAAAGTATGTGGTGAGAAGAGACAGATCGTACTCGAGCATAATCAGCTGGCTTTGACGAAACACATATCGGGTGTTGACGACGCATAAAGCATACATCAGTCGCCACGAGAACTTGCGGTGGACTGCGAGCGTAAAGCTGCCTCGAACCTCTCAGTAGCTGCGTGAGACGCCCAGCATAGAGCGCACCATGTGGGTTTGCAGATCTCGGATAACCTTAATTCTTCCGTGACAGAGTCCTGCAGCAACCTGGTCTGCATAGACCTTGCACAGCGTCGCATTGGCTTTTCCGCATCTCGGTGAAGCAGCTTCGACAGGAATGCAACAGATTGTCAGAAGACACTATCTCACATCGGCTTGACCAGAGGAGGATGATACGTGGTGCATAGCCGTCAAAAGCTCGGCAATCAAAGAACGAGATACATCTCACGAGGAGAACTGTCCAGTGATCGGACACAATGTATTGCGGATATACTAGATGACTCCACATCGGCTATGCTGTCTTGCGTCTTCGGAAAACGAACAGCGACTTCTGGTCACGTCCAGCATTCACCCATGCCAAGCGTGGCACACATCTTGATTCCTGTCGGTTTCGAATTATACTAGGGCGCTGTGGCTCACCGACTCTTTCATGCTGCCAATACCGTTCGGGACGACGCTACGTTCGTGGCTTTCGAAGACGTATGTATTTCGCCAGCCCCACGATCTCTCCCATGGCTGAGGTCAGCTTCAGCAGCCGCTGAGTTGTGCAAAGCCACCCGGTCCTGACCCGATGCAGCACGGAATGTGCTGCACTTTGAAAATACCATTGCCCCAGATATGAAGAGTCGTCACTCAACGATATTTGGAGAGTTGCAGCGATGGCATAGCCAAGGCGTTGAGGATGTATAAGGAACCTGAGTCGACGAGAAAGAAGCTGAATGTCGACTTGTCGTTAAAGTTGCCGGCCAGGGTTGAAATATTGGCGAGGGATACGCCGTCAAGCTGTCCACTGTTGGTGACCTGTACAGATGGAATTGGAGGGTTGCGAGGAAGGAAGGAACTACTCCTCTTTGCAGCGAACAACAGCATGTCTTTGCGCGTTTACGTATTTGTTACCATTGTCAATAAAATTGCCAAAATCGTAACATGAGCGCTACAACCGAAGGTGGAAGGGACATCGTCTTCGCTTAACTTACGACATCGACATACTTCTGTCTAGACTGTTCCATGATCTATCCTAGGCCTTGTCCTCGTCCAGATCGGTGGGCACTTTGGCACTTCTGTAGCAGGAAGTGAGGCGAGGAGGAAGAAGGCAGTTCGAGCTTCCGGGCCGAGGGCTTACTGTACCTAAACTACTCTGGGCTTTGGGGCTAGATCATATAAAGTTTGTCGTGTTTGCGTTTTATTTTCGAGCCTTGAGGACCAGACCCCAGTCAATGTTCGTGTATGGTTATTGATATACTCGTACGGCGCCAACAGTTGTGAACCCTTCGGCGTCGCGAACATTGACAGTGGACACTATTTGTGAGCACTGGGTGGACTAAACTGATGCAATGGCGCCTTTGCGACCACTTCCTGGCAAGGCGGCTCAGCCAGCAAAATCAATACTCAAACAACAAGAAGGTTCGAGGTCAGCACTCACAAAGTCAGACTCGCTATTTGCGACCAACAAGAAAGACAAGCGGCGCATCAAGCATGCCCAACTGATGTCGAAGGTCTCGAAATCTACCACACAGAAATCTCGAAGGCGAAGACCAAACAAGAAGCTAGTCACAACTTTGGACTCGCTAGCAGATGCGCTGCCCGATGACGGCCAAAGTTCAGGCTCAGAGAAGGAAGCGGCTGGATCATCCGCGGTAGATCAGGTCAACATCATCAGAAGGAAAAGCATGAAGTCCAGGCCGGGCGCAATGAAGAGAAAGCAGAAGCTAGACAACAACGAGAGGGACAGGTTTGCGAAGAATCTTGCTCAGATGGCCGTACCAACTCCAGGGTCAGGGTCAGGGTCAGGATCAGCAACTTCGGCCGAGAAACTGAGGGCTTTGCGTGGTTTCATCTCACAAACGTTGGAAAAGCGACCAGAAGTCGCTGGAGTTAGTGGTTGAGCCGGCGGCCGCAGCGGCACATACTTGAACAATCATTGTCTAGGCCGCTAGGTCAAGCTGTGAAAGCAACAAGCGAAATTGATTCAGCACAAAGGATGCTGGTAACCACATAAGACAGCAACGCGTCTAGTAGGAGTAGACGGCAAGTTTGTCGTTGTTCGACGAAGGGTTTGCTCCAAGGTCCGTCATCTGCCATACCTACCTGTGCATTGGTTGGAGGTTGGCATCGTCAATGACGCGAGGTTGTCTATGGAGACAGCAAGCTATAATAGCTTGCTCTTTTGATTCCTATTTAGCATTGAGGAACGTGACACCTTTCCCACTCCTTGATAACACCCAAATCGTCCATCCTCATTACAGCACGAATCATCAACATGAACCCGCCAAGCGCACAGGTCGCCATATTGACACGAAAAGTCAAAGACTTGGAGCTCGCGGCCGCCCAACAACGGCTCTACGGCTTGTCTTTCGATGGCAATCGCCGATACTTCGCAGAATGGAAGATAAGAACAATCGCAGCGCTCGAGGAGATGGCAGACAAGACCGAAAAGCAAAAGATCAAATTCATTATGGACCGGACCCACGGCAGAGCATTTCAACGTCTCAGACGCCGATTGCCATGGAGCAACCAACCGGGCAACGCCGCCTTCAGGACCCACGACGAGGTTTTCAATCACCTCGAGAGGCAGTTCGGCGACCTCGACTGCCGTGCATATCCGGAGCCATCAGACCTTAAGCAGAAGGACGACGAACCATTCGACCACTTCCTCGTGAGATGGGAGCACTGGGCCCTTTCTTTCGATATGAGTGAGAGACAAATGGTTGCCGACCTCAACAGCAGGCTGAATTCTCAGTGTCGCTCGTCGCATCTGCCGCATACTCTGCGTGAATTGGCCAGCGGCTGCCGCAAGCGAGAATGGGAAAGCAAGCCACCAAGTCTGATGTCCCTGATTGGTCTCGGGATAGGATTCGCACTTCTGATGGACAGCATGTGCAGCGACCCAACACCCAACTAGTGCTGTCGCGGCGGGTGAAAGCCTCAACGGGTTCGAACTCGTGGAACAGTAGGAGCATCAACGCAGAAAGCCAAGCAAGGAGCTGAATGACTGATTAGAGTAACTCATTGAATCCAACGTGTGCCTTAACCCTGCTCGGTGTCGTTCATTGTTTGATGTAGCGCTGTGTAGAGACATGTCTCATTCGTACAGACTATTAACATGACCGCAGTATGCATGCAGAGCACCTTCCAGCCACAGCTTCACACGCCTGTCAAATAGAATAGATCTGGAACAAAAGCGAGTCGGGAACTGACGTTAGATAGAGGTCTGGTAGGACGTGAGCAATATTGACAAACACTTCGCTAATTGCAAACAAAACGCAGCTAAATGGCCTTTCCAATCTCGACTTCTATCAACTCGCCAGCAAGAAAGCACTCAGGCCCAACAACAGCCTCAAACGGCACCAAACTCTTTTCGGAGAAATTCAGCTCGGGGACAGCACTCAGCGTCACCTGTGCCATTTGCGTCTCTCCTCTCGGTCTCTGCCATCTCTGACTCCACCTCTCTCGTGCCCGTGGAGCTAAATGCGCCAATGTGCTCGCGTCACTCCCCAGCTCAGGCGACGCGAGCCTGCACCGACCGTTCTCTGGATCCAGAGACGGGGAACAAGAAGACGTGTCGTCCCTCCGAACGCTCTTCCATTTCAGAGCAAGACTGCATATGAACGCCAGGCCGCACAGCGGCACTGCAGCAATAAAAACAGCTTGTAATGCATCGTTGTAGAGCTTCAAGAGGGCAGGTAGACTTTCGGCAGGCACGAAGTCTCTGAAGTTCGTGGCTCCTGCATCTACCACAGCCCTAATATCAACACCAGGTATCAAGTCGGCCTGGTTGGCATCGAAGAGGTGATTCTGCAGTAATGTATTGCCAACGCTGACGAAAATTGCGCCACCAGCACTTTGACATGCAACGACTGCTGCTGTGCCCAGCGGTACTTCGTGGTGCGGTAGTGTCGCTTGCACAGCTGAGAAGCCTTGTTGGAGCGCCATACCAAGGCCGATAGAAACCAGGACTTGGAAGCCAGCCCAAGCTGCTGTGGATGTGCTTGGCTGCAAGGTTGCCAATAGTCCCGAGCCAATCGTGCCTATCGCGCAGCCAATGATCGCAGGAGGGGCAAAGTGACCAGTCTTCGACACAAAGATGCCAGCACCTAAGCTGAAGAAGGCGTTCGTGAGCATGTAGGGAATCATGCCGATGCCGCTGCCGATAGCACTTTTGTCTTTGACGGCTTGAAACCAGATAGGCAGATAGTATGTGTGGGTCAGCAGCGCGCCATAGATGAAGAACGCTGATGTGCATGATACTGCCACGGTTCGCTGCTGGAGGATGTGCAAGGGGATGAGTGCTTCATCGCCCTTGTACCACAGCCAAACTGTGAATGCGAAGAAGGTGAAGCCGGACAAGCTGATGACTGCGATGCACCTGGGCGATGACCAGTCCGAGCTTCGTTCTTGAGACCACTGGAGTGCTAGGAAGAGAAATGTACATGCCGCCGTGAAAAGACTGTTGCCGATCCAGTCAAGCGCTTTGAGTCGTCTGAAGAAGGATTCGCCCATTGAGGAGTAGTTGCTTGGTTGACGAACTAGCGCTGGGCGCACATTTCTAGGCGCGTAAGGCTTGAAGAAGAGGAAGACGTTGACGAACGTTATGGCTCCGATTGGTAGGTTGATGTAGAAGCACCATCTCCATGTTGTAAGCTGACTGAAGACCCCACCAAGCATGGGACCGCACAGGCTCCCTGTCCCATAGAGCACGCCCAAGGATGCGAAAAAGACTGGTCGCTTATCGAGACGAACGTTGTGCGTGCCGATGACAAAAGAGCCGGTCAAGGTACCTGCGCTTCCCAGGCCTTGAATTGCTCGACCAATGATGAAAGCTCGCGAGCTTGGTGCAACACTGCATACGAGACTTCCGAGCTCAAATACGGCCACCGCGACGAGAAATGACCACTTGACGTGGAAGGACGTGTAAATTCGACCGTACAAGGGCTGGAAAGCGGAAGCTGTGAGAAGATACGCACTGCCATACCAACCGACATCGGAGTAGGAGTTGTACTCTGTCACGATTGCTGGTATAGCTGTTGTGATGATACCTCGATCAAGAGATATGATGAAAACGGACAGGCAAATACCAAGAATGATCAGAGATAGAGGAAGCAGACTGGGATAGTCTTCACGAGCGCGTTGTGGGGTTTCCAGCATGTGACTGAACTCCTCATCGTACAGCAAGGGCCGAACGCCCGGGTGAGGTGCGAAAGTGGTGAGTGCTGATTGGAAAGACATACTTCTGCTGATTGAAGGTCTTGGACAACCCGGAGAAGGTCGAAGCCTTGCTGATTCGAAGGTAGGTCGTGGGGTATATACACCTCTCGAGATCAACTCATCCTGCGTTTCTGTTACTAGCGATGGTGCCGCAATAACGACCTCAGGCAACTTGAGAGTCCATGGCGGTATGGCTGGCGATTTGGCAGAGCTGGGTGTTGCTGCTATCGTTGATTCGTTCTCGGACCACATGGACATAGATCTAGTATGCAGACGTGGTAGAGTCTTCTTGGTTGGTTTTCGATCTACCTCGGTCCCGCTCTGGCTGCCTATCTCATCCGATCTCGTTCTTCGGTTCCGTGTTGCAAATGTCACGCTCGACTTCTTCCGCAGTGTGGCATATGAACGTCTCAACCCGGGCACCTGGTTGTTTGCTGAGGCCAACATCGTGTCACACTGGGAGAAGCTCTGCGCTTCAAGGGGCGGAGCCACATCGTCTGCTTTTGCTTTCACTTCCCGTTGATCACATGAAGACAAGCTGAGGAGCTTCCGGGGAGAGTACTTCTGCCTGCTCTTCACTGGGGCGGCAGGATAGCGTACCATTTTGTCGGTGGTGCAGAGCCGCTGTGGTGCCAGTATGACCTCTCAGCTCGAGGTGTTAGTCATCAACAACCTTTCGAGACGGTGTTGAAAGGTGTTGGTCATCCAAGCGGCAAGATGACCTATACATAGACGCTCGAAGGAACCGCTGCAGCAGCCATCTTTTGTCTGACCGGCAGCATTTCGCGCAGGAACATGGTGGAGTCTGGTGTCTCGAGACTGAGATCAAGGATATTTGATCCGCCACGAAGCATACTATAACCCAATCACTGTATCATGCACGGAGGTGAACCACCGTCAAAGTTAACATTCCGATATAGCAGAGATACAAAAGCATTGTGATTGAAAGTGTTCTGGGTTGCCCTTTCCCCATCTGGGCCGATCGTCCCTTCTGCATGACGCCCTTGCTTCCCCTTCTCACCCCTCGCCACTTGCCAGAATACGTACGTTCCGAGAACTCGCTGAAGCCTTCACTGTTGCTTGCTTACAAGAGCTGATAGCTGCTTAAACCGCCAAGGTCGACAAGCGTAACAAGCTTTGAGGTTGCAGCATCTTCACGATTATGTTGGCGGCATCGTCGTAGAGATGAGCGAGGCAATGTCGTAGGGCTGATTGGGATCTGGTCCACTTTCACTTCTGGTTAGGATGTCACATTGCTGGTTAATGGTGTCATAGCGCAGCGAAGCATGGCTGCTCAGATACCAAGGCTACTCGATAAACTATGAGAGGAGCTCTCTGGAAGAGATCACGTTGGGAAGGAGCTAGATTTAGAAAAGGTCGATCTTATTCTAGCTAGCACATCGGAGGATTTTTAAGACTAGCCTTCTTCTAGCGTTCGTGCGTTCTCGACAGCTTGAAGCAACCAATCTCTACGCGCTTACCGGGGTGAGGCGACTTATCAACCTGCACCCCTCTGTCATCTCACTGCGATGCTCGACCTGACAGTCGCATACACTCGTTCTGAAGCACGATACATGATGTGTAACGCGAGTAGCATAGACTCCAGAGTGTTTCATAAACCGGCAGTATGGAAGGACCAACGCCACATACATACCAGCCGCAACAATTTCCTGCTCCCACTGAAGAGGAGAGGCCCTTGAGAGTCCAGCGCAAGCCAGTCGCGGCACCAGCCTCAGCATATATGCCCACGAAAGAAGTTTCAGTAGAAGAACACGAGCACTACACACGCCAGGACACGTTCAATCCCCCCCGTACGCGCAATGCGCCGGCGGCGCGTCGCATCACTCTTCTTACTTCACTCCGAACAAGATGGACGCTGTTGCAAAAGCGCACACGCTTAATCATCATAGGAGCCGCTACAATCGTTCTTGTGCTTATAATAGGTCTCTCCGCTGGATTAGCATCTCGTTCGCGCACATCCAATCTTCCCCTGCCGAATGACCACGGAGGACCGTACTCCGGCGATCTGACATACTACGATCCTGCCCTTGGTGCATGCGGTCTGATAAACGACGGCAGCGACAGTATCGTGTCAGTCTCGCATATCATTTTCGATGCAGTCAGTGTGGGCTCTAATCCAAATGCAAATCCGCTGTGCGGCAAGAAAATACGCGCTAGACGCGATGGTAAGAGTATTGACTTGAAGGTGGTGGATCGGTGTACCGGTTGTCAGTCCACTGATATTGATGTCACGCGGAGTGTGTTTAAGGCTTTGGCGAGTATTGATGAGGGGAGGGTGGGTGTTGAGTGGAGTTGGTTGGAGGATGTGTAAGGGGCTGCCAGTGTTTGAAGCGAGGATTTGAGTGGTCCGAAATGAGGACACGAGTAATCCAGTCTTCGAGCCTCAAGCGAGCAGTGGTGTCCCTCCGTGCTGCTGCACCGAATTACCAAACCCACCTCTGTGCAGCACTGAACTGATTAACGCAGTGCATTCCAACAGATGTTGGACCCCGTCAACAGAGCCGGGTATTCTGCAGACACAGCAAGGACATACACATGGCGATTAGCGCGGGCGATCACGGAAGCGGCATCTGAAAAGGCACTGAGATATTCAGGTGCAATCTGAGCCGTCAATCCAGCCCATGGGCTGGGCGCCATGACACGATTTACGTCTTTAACGTTGACTGGGGCCAGCAGGCAGACCATGACAGTATGTCTCCTGTTGCTATGGGTCCATCGGCCAGCTCTAGGAGTCCGAGCATTTGACACCCTCTGCAACTCGAGTATCACGGTCATCGATGCACTGGCAGATCCCGCGAGGTATTAAGCGCCATTCGGGTGAGAGGCTGAGGATTCTCGAGTGCAGAGCCAGTAGAGGACAGCCGCGATTGACGTATATTCTGGCTTTACTGTAGCAAGAGAAAGCGCACATCCGATGCCACGAGGTATCATCCATCTACACCTTGCTCGATCAATGTGAGCGTTTCCAGTACACTTTGATTTGTTTGGATTCAGGGGCTGATTCAGGCCTGGCTGGATCTCACTTCAGGCATCATACAGTAGGCACTATGTTAAAGTCAGAGATGCGCCCTAGCAACCCTCGTCCCCAAGGACATTGGAGGCGCTCACGTTTGTCGAATGATGCCAGTGTGTGCCGTCATACAAATGTCCTTGGGGGCTGGTACCACCGAACGGTTCTGCATGTGCTTCGGGAGTACGCCGTAGTAGCTCGCGTCAGTACTAGTGGGCCGCAAATGCGTTCCGATGGATCTCGGCTAGATATGGAGCCCTGCAAGCATGCCCTCACTAAACCGGTAGCCTCGCTGCGAGCCTCGGTCACGGAGTGCACATGCTTCCGAAGTTCATTCTTTCCCTATCATAGATGCCAGATGTGTCGCAAATGGTGTCACTGTCGCTACGGGAGCGGTATATTGAACTTGCCGAAACCGTATTCATGATTCCCAACCCTAGAAGTTGGCCGTTGAGCAGACTGATGCCACAAGGCTTGTCCCTGCAGATCGCTAGAAGGTCGCAGGCAATGACGTACAGCTTATTGGTCGCGCCTGCACCTCAACAATCAACACTTCCTCTTCCGAGGAAACCGCATTCCGCTTTTGACTGCCCAAATCCGATCTCACTATTGCGCCTTGATGTTGTGTTGTGTGACCCGTGCTGCATATCTATCCCGTCTGTCCACTGTTTTGCGAGTCCTACATCCTCACCACAGCGTCTACCCAAAATCAACAATAGGTATTCCCCACAAGCAGTACAGCACAGCAAAGATGGCATCCTTAAGTGCGAACAAGAAGCACAAGGTCACGGTGGTAGGCTCGGGCAACTGGTGAGAAGCTCTGTATGTGTATTACCTCGACGATGCTGACTCATGAAGGGGCTCAACCATTGCTAAAGTGGTCGCCGAGAATACAGCAAGTCACCCCGATCTCTTCGAGAAGGAGGTTCAGATGTGGGTCTTTGAAGAGCAGGTCGAAGGCAGGAATCTCACTGAACTCATCAATGAAAAGCATGAGAACCAGAAGTACCTGCCAGGCATACCTCTACCCAAGCATGTGATCGCCAACCCTTCCATCGAGGATGCTGTGAAAGGTTCAACTATTCTCGTCTTCAACCTGCCGCACCAGTTTATAATAGCACAGTGCCGCCAGATCAAGGGCCACATAGAGCCGTATGCTCGAGGAATATCTTGTATCAAAGGTGTCAACGTAGGAGATGGAAAGGTCAGCCTTTTCTCGGAAACAATAGGGCGAGAGCTAGGCATATACTGCGGTGCTCTGTCCGGTGCCAATATCGCAAATGAAGTTGCGCAGGAGAAGTGGTGTGAGACAACTATTGCCTACGATCCCCCACCGGTCGACTCGCAAGCGCCTACGCCGGCGAAGACACCGCCGAACGGCACACCAGCTTCGAGTCAGCTCGACTTGACTAAGCTTGACCAGCACAAGGATGTTTCAGGACTGCCATCCAAGGTCAAGCTTAAGCCACTTCCAGCTGAGTTCCACCCAATCGACCATGTCACGATCAAAACACTCTTCCACAGACCCTACTTCCACGCACGTGTCGTTAGTGATGTTGCAGGTGTGTCATTGGGTGGAGCACTGAAGAACATTGTCGCGATCGCAGCTGGTTGGGTTGACGGTCTGGGTTGGGGTGACAACGCGAAGGCTGCCATCATGAGGGTTGGTCTGCTCGAGATGGTGGACTTCGGCAAGAGGTTCTTCGGAAAAACCATTCAGACAAAGACATTCACAGAAGAGTCAGCCGGCGTAGCAGATTTGATCACGACGTGCTCAGGCGGTCGAAACCATCGATGTGCTAAGATGAGTGTGGTGGAAGGCAAATCGATCGCGGAGATTGAAGAACGAGAACTGAATGGTCAAAAATTGCAAGGTGTCTCAACGGCGGAAGAGGTGAACAATTTCTTGAAGAGCCAGGGGCTTGAGAAAGAGTTCCCCTTATTCACCGCGGTGTCGCAAATTCTGAAAGGCGAGAAGAAGTATGAGGATATTCCGAAACTGATCGAATCTGAGACTTCTGATGCCTTTGCTGATGAATGATTGGTTGGAACCGTTGAGATAAAGACGTTAGAACGCAGACCACGTGCGCCGTTGATACCCACAATTACTATTCAAGGTCGAGTCTTCGAAACAACACCTGTACATGAGTACAGATGCTTCCATGCTGTGTTATGTGGCCTAAGTTTTCAGGCTAACGCCAAATTGGATCATTAGTTGATTAAGAAAGTGCCCGCTCCACCATAGTCTTTAATGATAACTCCTGTGACGACTGGACTAAATATCTTTTGAGAATGCCAACGTCTTCTACCGATCTTGCTGTTCTTCTGCACCGACGATGCATGCCCGCCCAACGCACCAAACGCCGCACAGTGTATGCAATCTCCATCCACCATGAACGGCTTCGCAAATAATGGCACGAATGGTCTTAGTGCTGCACGCAGGGATCAATCAACCACGGATGGCATCGCCTTAGCCAGCACTCGTGCTGCTTCGGACTACTCTGCAATCTACACGCCGGCTCCCAAGTCAGCGTCATCGAGGTACAACAGACAGATGCTCATTCCATCCATTTCTATTTCCGGCCAACAACACATCCGCTCAGCCAAGATCCTGGTCATCGGCCTAGGCGGTCTTGGTTCTCCTGCCTCGCTATACCTTGCTGGCGCTGGTGTTGGACGGCTTGGGCTGCTAGACGACGATGAAGTCGAGCTTAGCAATCTGCACCGACAAGTCGTGCATCGCGAGTCGAGCGTCCACGATGGAATGACAAAGGTTCAGAGTGCGATTCGAGGGTGCAGAGAGCTGAACGGTGAGATTGAACTAGTTGGCCACGAGCTCAGACTCGACGTCAGTACTCGCGAGACGGCAGAGGAAGTCATCAGCGTGATTGAGCAGTACGATATTGTGCTAGATTGCACTGATAATCCGGCTACACGGTACCTGATCAGCGATCTTTGCGTCGTTTTGGGCAAAGTGCTTGTCAGTGGGGCTGCGCAAAGACTGGAGGGCCAAATTACTGTGCTCAACTATCTACTGCCGGGAGATGAGGGAAGAGGACCGTGCTATAGGTGTGTGTTTCCGAACCCGCCAAGTCCGGAGATGGTCAAAGGATGTGGTGAGATCGGGATATTGGGTCCTGTTGTGGGTACAATAGGGACCTTGATGGCTAGTGAGGCGCTGAGGCTAGTGGTGAAAGGGATGGATGAGGTGCGCAAGCCGACTATGTTACTTTATAATGCTTGGCCCGCGGACCCGAGAGGGATGTTCAGGAGTATCGGACTTCGAGGCAAGAGAGCGGATTGTGTTGCTTGTGGAGAAGAAGACGTTTTGACGGTGAAGGCGGTGCAGAAGATCTCGCGGCAAGAGATCCTCAATGGGCAAATGGATTATGTCACGTTTTGCGGTGTCATTCGGGATATCAAGCTACTAGATAAGGAACACCGCGTCGGTGCCACACAGTTTCTACGCACTATGACAAGCAATGCTAGGACTCTGGAGGAAAATGAAGTGACAAGCCGGCGCAAATGGCGCAATGTTATTCTCGTCGATACTAGAGAGCCACACGAAGTAGAGATGGGGCCGAAGCTGAGCACGGCTGTCAACATTCCGATCTCAAAGATATTGAGGCCAGACGGAGTGATGGAAGTGGCAAAACTTCTTGATGATGGAGAGCACGATGCTGTGGTGTTTGTATGTCAGCAGGGGAATGATTCGCAGGTGGCAGCAAAGAAGCTACTGGATTGGAGGACACAGCAAGAGAGCGACCAGAACGGGGCGAACCAGAACATCACTGACAGTCAGCCAAGGAACAATATTTTCGTTGGAGACATCATAGGAGGTTATGCTGCGCTCGACAAGGCGTAGCTCGGCGTCGCAACTATGATATTGTGGATGACCACGTCGTGAACGAGCTGAGAGATACAAAAAACATCCCACGACCGCCGACGACATCTATAAGGCCATATGCACTTCTGCGTGTTTAGATGACCTGTGTCGTTCTGTTTTGGCACGAAGGGTCCTTCGCCACATGTTTGTTTGTTTGCTTCCTGAAACTGTGGCTCGGCAAGCCGCAGCATCGGAAGGCTGTCACTCGTCGATGGGCAAGATTGATGAAGCTCCCACAATCAAGACTAAGAACAGGTCCTTCGATCTGTTACTGCGACTCTTTAGATACTACCTTACAACCAAGTCGAGATTCGAGATCCACTCAGAAGGTCTCTGCTGGAACATAATCGCTTCCCCAGCCTAACAACCAAAAGACGACATGCAGCCTTCCAAGTTACTGAATTTCATGCTCTTTGCTGGAGCAGTGACTTCGGTTGTGATCACGTCTCCAGGGGACTTCCACTTTGCAAAGGTGGGTGCGCTGTAATCTGATGCTGCTCATTGCTAATCGTCGTACAGACTCATACAATCGACCTGCCTGAGCAATCGATAGCCATCCACAATCTACCGAATACCTTCATTCAGGTGCTCGACGCTCGAGCACCATCCGCCATCGTTAACACAATCCACATCACCAACATACAGGAGACCGGGACTGGGAAGCCTATATTGACTCCACACTCTGTCACGTTGACAACCACCACCACATCAACTGTACCAGTCGTTACTTCGACCATGTCGGATGCGCCCGTGTGGCCACTTCCTCCTCAGGTAAGTAGATCCTCTCACGGCAAGAGCGAGCCGGCACCTATGTCGCACCTTCCCAAACACATACTGACGCGTATGTATAGATTTCACCAGTGGCCCCACCCGCTTGCGCTGACTCTCTTTGCAAACAGTCAGTCATCTTGGGTTATTCATCTTCTGTCACGACAGCCGTCGCAGTTTGGAGCAGTGGCCATCCTGGCACGCAAACTCTTTTCACTCACAGCCTCACCACCAGCGGGCACTTCACCTGGGACTACACTATCCCAGCAGCCACAGTCATGGCTTCGAGCATCGACCCATCTTCCTTCTCCTACAGCTTCTTCGAAAGTACCACTCAGCAGTTCTCTACTACGACTCCATCGATTTCAGCAGGTACTGTCACACCAACCGACACCATCAGCACTCACGGTCCACCACCAGAGATCACATCCACAGACTCCTTCCCCACTCTCTCGGGTGTCACCACGACTGATATTCCTGCAAGCTGGAGCAACAACATCACATCTGCAATACCTACCGTCACGTCTGTCCAATTCACTACTCTTGATCCTTCGACCAACACGACGGTGGGCACGGCGTCCGCAACAGCGACCTTCGGAGATATGACGAGCACGAGCACGAGCACGACTACAGCTGCAACGTCCTCTGGCTTCACACAACCGAATGAAAGCACAAAGACCTACGGGGGCCTCCTCAAGAACAAATTTGCTGTATTAATGGCCATTGCTGCTGTTGTCAACTTCAGCTTTGCAGCTATGTAGGGGACAGGGGCAACACCATAAACCTCTCGGGTGTAGGGTTGTATTGGGCAGAGTACATAGTGTTAGAAATGGCGATATGAGCTTACAGTATGGCTTTTTGGTTGGCAACATGATTACACTTTACGAGCTCTTGTACGATACGGCATGGTGTTTGAATGTTCTTGAGCAACGTGTACAGCTTTCAGATATTGAGTGTACAGTGATAGGCTATTGAAGAATTTCTGTAGACGGTGCATGCGCAAGCAATTTGCAGCTCTGTATTGAAAGATACATGCATGACCACAAACGCTGAACCCTGTCCCTTTCTCGCAACGGTCCGAACTTTCAAGCTAGTGTTGGTAATACATTCGACTTCTGACCCATCCAACAGTAATCTGTACAGTTCGAAATCTCCCTAAGAACCCAGATAAAATAAAAAGGAATAGCCTTTAGTGTTCCCCAATACCCACCGACACAGAAAAGCTACAGCGCTAAGGTAGCGCTAAGATGTATTACCGTAATAAGGCCTCGAAAGCAGCGAATCAGGAGGAGTCCCCAATGTGGTACTACTAGTATTCAGTCGTTCGAATATTCGTGATGCCGCATCGTCGATCTCACTGTTGGCCGGACAAGTCTGGTATGCAGTGGATGTTAGGAGTCAGCAAGGACAATGATTATAAGCGGCAGAAATATGAACATTGTGCCTCGAGTACTAGGAAGGCGTGCTCGGCCGGCGGAATATGTAGTTTAGAGACGAGACTGGACGGAAACAGGGACCTTATTGTAAAGAGTGGTGTGGATGGTATGGTATGGAATGGTATGGTACAGACAGCGAAGTAAGTCCGTCCGTCCGTCCGTGAAATCTAATCTCATTCGTTGTTCGCGCCCGTTTTATCTCTATGCAGATTGCATTGCTTTCTTTTGCTTGTACCTATATATTGTATGCATGTACTCGAGAAGCTGTGCTGCTGCTGCTGCTGCTGTGGTTCTATTCTATTGATTGTTCCATGACTCCCACGCGGTCATGTACTAATGGTATGGTATGGTTGCTCTATGACGGTTTATCGTGGCAGAAAGCCGAAGATGTAGCACGACCAACGAGATGAGATTGTGTTGAGTCGTCGATGGCGTTGTGTCGCCTGCTCAGTTGGGCGGTGCACTCGTGGTGTTGTTGCGAAACTCTTTGCAGACCTGGCCTCGGTTGGATGTCCCTTTTGTTGGTACGTTCAGATACTGGTTCCCGAGATATGTCACTGGTGTGACCGTCGTGCCAAGGCAATGTAACGTGCATTGATGTTCTGACAGTGCACTTCGGTCAGTTCCGATTTTGTGGTCCGCATCGTGATGTTCTTGCAACCCGGACTGCGGGCTGCGGGGTTCATTCCCCTCCAGCCGACGTATATGGCAAACAGGCCGCTAAGGGTGACTTGCTGAGCTGTGATGAGTGATGATGCTAGAATAGTGGTGGACAGGCGAGGCGAGGCGTAACAGCTGTCCGGACACCGTGCTCAGGAGAACCAAGTATCGACTCTGTCTATCATACTTCGAAACAAAACTTCGTGCACGAACACACAAGTTGGGACCGGTCCTGGTTGATCCCAGTGTACCGCGTGCACGTCCCATCACACGCTGCTCGTGCTTCGTTCATATCTAGTCCAAACGATTCGACCGGAGGGCGCGGAGCAAGGGTCGATACAATGCTGTTTGTGGGAGGCCAGGTGTACCAGCCGAGATGGAATGGCCTCCCAGACATGGTGATCAGGAAGACCGAGTATCGATTCGGACTATCGTACCTCGAACCAGAACGTCGTTTACGGACGCCCACGTTGAGATGCGTTTTGCTCAACCCCTGGGGACCGCGTGGACGTCCGTCCATGGGCTGTTCCTGCTTTGGTGACTTGTACTTGGAGCTGTTCATCATGAGAGCGCGGCCCAGAGATCGATTTGGTCCAGTGTGAGCTCTCCTGCTTTGGGGGTGTTCAAACGAACTGATTTTGCTTTTAGATAGCGGGATCGTTCCGTTCCGAAGTCGAGGTCCTTTTGGCACTGGTCAAGAGAAAATCTTCGTTCCAGTGACGGTGGGCGGGCTAGGAAGAGGAAGGGCAGGGCCGAGGACTGGGAAATGGTGCTATCTTGGCTTGACTGTGAAGGACAGTACTTGTGGTTTGGCATGTTCAGTCTGTGCTATCGTATTTAGCGGCTTACTGGGAGCGGTGGTAAAGGTTTGCTCGGTGGTGGCCCTGGGCAAGGAGGAAGCGGGAACCTTGACATGCTGTTTGGAAGAAATAGTGCTTGCTGAATGTCTTCGTTCTTGATATTGATTGTTGATTATGGCGTTGGGACAGATGCAGATGCCAATGCCGTGCTAGCCTCTAAGAGAATACAATTGTGGTCCGCGAGAGCAGCTTCTGACTGGTGGTCCTTACCTCTCCCATTCTTGGATCAGGATGATGCCTGTCTGCGATCCGCTGTCGTCCCTTCCTGCCGCCCGAGCCAGACTCAGCCCCGTAGCTCCATTGACGCTGTTTCGTTCTCCATGTGCAGCTCTCCTGTTAGCCCAAACTCAGACCTCCGCGACGAGCTGAAGGTGATAATACCAAAGCACAAAAGACTGGTGGTGAGTGTTGACGCAGTCGAGTAGGATATGGAGAATGGCGAACCAGTTGCTGTACGGAAGAATTGCGCAGCGGGTATACACCAGTATATGGAGTTCGCCCAGAACAACAACGACTCGTGCAAAGTCTAATATCCGAGAAGGCTCGTATGAGTTTGCTCGATCTGTCTGGCCGCTAAGACAAGATGCCCGCATGGAGAGCTCCAAAAGGAGCAGAAGGCAGGTTCAGATCAGCCTTCCATGCAAGAAAGATCGCAATTGCGTAAGGTACAGCCGAACTGAGGTTGCAAATCATGGTAGGTCTAGGTCGAGGTCTAAAGACTGGAGATGGATGCTGATTTGAAGTCGCAGGTGGACATTCAGCATCCACAGAAGACCACTACAAAAGATGCTGGGTGTGAAGGTTCGACAAAGACCGTTTGCGGACTTGAGCAAACAAGCGCCGAGCATCGAAAGGGCACGAATCTCTCAATAGCTTACTGATCAGTTCGTCGCGCGAGGAACGTGACCATCTCCACCAGCTAAACAACCCCATAGCTCGCTTGCTGAGTTCCGCGGATGCTATGAAAATCCCGTACGAAGGTTCTATGACAGAAAGACAGGAGCCTAAAGAAGGAGGTCGATCACGGTGATCGACGGCTGACAACCTGACAACCGTTGATTCGCTCGTTCGATTTCGTGCTACATTGGCGGATCGTACGTGAGCCCTACATTCCGCCCTAACCAAACCTACTTAGCGAACCATAATTCTACGGGCTGTGATTGGACAATATGTGACTTCTTCACGAACTGAGATCGACAGTTAGGCTTCGCTGCTCAAGCAAAAGGCGTACTTGGCTGTGGCGCAACGCAAATTAAGGTTCGTCCTCGCCTAAAAACCAGCACTCGGCCAAAGTAGTCCCATCACGTTAAGCAGACTTTATGAGCATGACATTTTCGTCTCACCTAATGCAGAAGGCCAGCAGGCAGAGTGGATCACATGTACGTACTGTAGTGTCTTCCATCGAACGGTAGCGAGCTCTGGTTTTAGCGAATCTTCAAGTGCCGTAGCCTTTGCTCAGCACAACGGGATCATGAGAGTAGGAAGTGGTGCGCCATGATTCCGCTCAGCATCATGGACCTGCCTCTGCCAGAGGTATGCGTTGGATGCAGTATATGGGTAAAGTTCGGCATCTCCATGTCCTTTCTCAGTGAGTTGAGTCTTTGTTACCTGTCTGTAATCAAGCTGGTGGTTGCCGCGACAGTATGGAGTATGTTAGTCTTCCTACCGTACAGTAGAGCTGGATCGATCCAATGGTGGAACGTTGCCTTTGAGCCTCTACCGTCAGGGTTGAACGAGCAAATTCGGGATGGCGGCACGGGTGACGAAGCCTGAGCATGCAAGGTGTTGCATTGATGTCTTGGAGATATGTGCCTCACTCCAGATCCTGTATGTCGCGCAGATAGACCCTCAGTGAGTTTTCGTTACCTCCATTGAGAGCGCAGTGGGGACGCGGATATCCGGCGTTCAACAACTGCGACTGCGGCTCCCTATAACGCTGGAGTGCGCTACCACCATTTGGCAATGCGTCTTGATGGCTCCTTATGCTTGTGGGAGTCAGTGATTTGACTTAGAGAGGTGAGATTGCATAGCCTCTGGACGTATCTGGATTAGTCAAAGCCCTTTCAGCCTTGCCTCGTGTCTAGTCAAAAGTATGTCCTCATTGTGGAATCCTCTGACGTGCTTTGAGATACCTAGTGTATTGCGGAACTACAACCGAATACGAAGTGGACAGATCCACAGGGATGACCACGTACAGGTAAGGCCAGCTTGAGCTGAAGGAGAAACTTTGACTTTCCCATTCCTTTTGATGGCACTTACTGTTATGACCACATGAGCGAGCTATTCGTTGAGTAGAAGTGGGTCTAGTGATGCAGCGGCCGTTCTGACGTCTCCTTTTGTATAGCGTCCTCTGAGCCTGTGGCGGCAAGCTATGTGAAGGCACAATGTACATGGCCCCTGAGACTGGTGCGCACTGTCCACTGAGACGAGGACCACACAATTTGGATGTCGATGAAGCTCCAGTTCAGCAACTCCAATGTGATTGGTCGACACGAAAGTCTTCAACGTCTTCAAGCACGCTATCCATGCTGGATTGCCTTGGTCCGATGGGAGCGGGCGTCGATATTACCGACTAATGCACCTCCGTGGAGCGCTCGGTGGACGAGATCTGCCAGCACTTAGTATTGGAACCTAGGTGTGCGAACGAGTGCCTTCTTAGAAAGATCTTGCACAAGAAGGAACCAGTGACTGTCCACCGCCAGCGACTTCGAGACCGAAAGGTTGAGACGGAGCAGATGTCGATATCTCTCTTCAGGGCGACATGCCGACGACCAAGCTTTTGATGTGGCCTGATCATCGTGGACCTCCGAAGCCATTCTCCACGCCAATGCCATTATAAAGTTTCCCTCGCATATCTTCTCCATAAATTTCGTCGGTCGATCGCCATTTTGGTCGTTTGGTGAGGTCGCGAAGATCTGGATAAGGATGCCGCGCTAACGGTGCCCCACGTGATGAAGATCGTACAAAGCATATTCGATGCTCTATTCGGCTAGGCGCAGCTCAAGCTGCCCTGAATGGTGTTTCTTGTTTGTTCTCGATAGAGCATTTCGAGCTTGTTCCAAACTCTCTTCCCTCTGAGTACCAGCAGATCCTGGAGTGTTGTACGGTACAATTGCAAGGTTTCTTGCAGTAGCGTTGTATGGGTCCTGCCCAACACATCTCTGCGTATAGCTATCTTTGGGCCCAAAGAAGAACTCCATCTCTAACTATCAGACTTATCTGAGTGAGCAAATCCTAAGAATCCGCAACCGTCGAAGTTTTTTTTATGTAAGCAGCCTCGTTGATTCTGCGAAGCGAACAGAAAACTGGAGATTTGGATGGAGAACATATAAGAGTTCAGGTTGCGATGGTGTGCATGTACATCGATGATCGATTACTCCTGCATTTCAGAAATGTCGTTGGTCTGTGACGCATGCACCGTCCCACAAGAGCAGCGCGTACTCTGCTGATCATGACTCGGAAACGTTGTTAGTGTAAATGTCACTGAACAAGCACGGTTGTGAAAAGCCGGTTCTGTCCGGACAGGCAGCTTACGGGGAGTCGTTGGAAATGGTTTCCAGTAGGTGGGTCTAGACCACGGTAGCGCCCCTCGAGCGATCGGCCAATCACGAATTGTGGCTGATGAGCGTTTTGGGACATCATAACGGTGCCGAGTGGTTCTGAGAGGCTGCGGAAAACAAGAAAGGAGTGACATTGTCGTCTAGAGTATCAGAACCGACAACCGACATTTGGTTGAGATCTTCAAATACTAGTACTATGATGACGAAAACCGTAAAGAGAAGTTCAAAAGGACCATCACAAGTGACAGGAAAGAAGCATCGGTCATCGATGCTCCATTTGTAATTGCTGCATATCACACTTTCTCCACCAAGGAATATGTACTATGAAGTGGAAGGCAAGCTCGACCAGCAAGCAAATCATTAGGACTTGACAATTCAAAGTTTGGGGTCCTCTAACAAGCATACGCTAGTATCTGAAATGCGCCTCATAACATACCCTTTCTCGGAGACGTGTATTTCATAGTCTTCGTGCGAATAAATCTTCCTAGTAGGGTCGTCCATAGGGGTTGTTTGGTACCTGCTGTGGGTAAGAATACGATGGTTGCTGCATCATAGTGGGATACTGTAACATCTGCTGAGCATATCCATACTGTGGTGGCGGTCCTGCCGAGCGAGACGCAAGATTCATCTGCGCTTGTTGCTCGAACATGCCGATGAGTTTTCTGCCGATCGTAGGTTCCAGCTCTGTACCATCGCGAGCGATTTTGACTTCCCGGTTCGCGTTCCAAGGGTTGCGCAGTCCCCGAGTCCTGTAGAATGGCAATCGTTCAGTCGATTGCCATGAGATCTTGAAAGGTTTGCCGAATGTGGTCTGTTGGGATTTGGACTCCTTCTGACTAAGGTCTTCTCCGGACGTATCCCCTGAGTCACCGGAAAGCCCGTCTACTGCGCTGTGAGGTGTTAAAGAGCCAGCCTCAGCCTCCCAAAAAATTGTTCCTCGAGCAGAGTCGTCTATGATGTGTCCGCGCGGTGCTGTTGCTGTCGCAGAGGTTGGAATAGTCATGGGTACTTCACCCGTAACGGAGGGAGAGATAGACGGGTTCGGCAATGGCGCTGCTTCTGCGTCTTTAGCGGACACTGCACCGGCGTTGATAGGGGATTCCATGCGTGCGTAGCCAAAGTACTCTCCAGACTTATTGGCTGAGAAGATCAAATAGACGTGCTCGGCAGTCTGAAAGAGGGGTCAGAATAATATCAATCTTGCTTGGGGTGTACTTACCCTGTAGGCGAGGTTGAGGTTGGTTTCGTTATGGGCCTGTGTAGCCCAGATGCCACTATGGACAGATCTCTCCAGATCTTCGACCGTCAGACTTTTGACAATGAAGAACTTCTCTTTCGCAATCTTTTCCGGCGTACCGGAAGGAGCATTGGCAAAAGTCTCGCCTGCAACAAGCGGGCTCTGTTGGGTGACCACTCCATCCTCAATCGAGTTGTTGAGTTGTGGGGTTTGACCGTCAGCCAGTGGAGCTGCGGATGCGGGAGATGCAGCACTGTTGCTTCCTCGTCTGAGTCGACAAACAAGTCTTACTCCTCTGAACCTTGAATCGTGGAATCTTGCCATAGCTGCTGCACATGCTTCTTCTGTTTTGTAGTTCACGAAAGCACAGTTGGACTTGGATATGAGGAAAACGGATTCAATATCGTCCGTGGCATCTCGAGAAAAGTGGTCTTTGAGGTCTCCAATCTGAGCCCCGGGCGGAAGGTTGCCAACCCATAGAGCGTGACCGGATTGTTTAGGCTTTCGTGGCGGCCCGCGAAGGGTAGCCGAAGTCTGAAGTGAAGAGTTGGAGCTATTCCGCCGTATGACTGTCAATTGTTAGAACGAGTCAGTCTCAATGTTATGGCAACCATACCTTGAGGGGGTTGCGAGTACAAGGTATTACCAGACGCCATAAGAGGGCTCTCAACCTGTAGACGGGGCATCTGATATGAAGCACCCATCCTCGCCTGATACCCAGTCATCGGCATCTGACCATATTGTCCTTGATGGCTTGCAAAGGTAGGATACTGAAGCTGGTGCGCCATGTTGACGCCGTAGCCCATCTGCTGCTGTGGCAAGAACATTTGGCTGCGCGACTGCGTATCTGGAGAACTGTTTTGTATATTGGTGTTGTACCCTGAATAGCCCCTTTGCAGCTGCGGTTGCGGCTGTTGCGAATGTTGTGAAGCGTACTGGCCAGAAGATTGACTAGCAAACTGCTGGTGAGGATAAGAGCTATATCCAATTGATGGGTCAACCGCCGAGGCTTGAGAAATATGGAGTTGTGGCTGCGATGGCCCATATCGTTGTTGTGGATAGTCTGGCAATGCATTTGACATGTGACGCATGTCATATGGCGATAGTGCAGTTCCTAAATGGCCAAAGTGTTGCGAAGGCATCGGTGCAAATTCCATGTTGCGTTGGTCAACTCGAGACGGTTGATCTCTGCTAGAGGTTGAGAAAGTTGTGCCGGCAAGAAGTTAGCTTCGTCTGTCGACTTGCATTGCAGACGCCACATACCTGAACTTTGTTCGGATGCAACCTGACTTGGAAGGTCGAAGTGATGTTGCTTTGGAGTGTCTTCGTCCATGGCAATGTTCTCAAATATAACCGGAAGAGCAAAGTAATGATGGACCCAGTATACTGCCATTCTCGTTAACACATGTCTTACGCTTTCATGCAACAATAGTCGCAGAAGGTTGAAGCGATGCGACGTACCCCAATAATAGTCTGTTGTTCACGCAAGCTGCGAAACCGCTGATGCAAAAGTAGATTTCAGGAAAGTCTTTAGCACGGAAGTATCGACCTCCGGTAGATACTGCTCGAGGTGTTGGACAAATGAGGTGCAAAGATTCTAGCGTTGATCAGGTCCCAGGTGGTCTCACCTTCAAGAATAGCGATAATGGCGATCACCTTGTGCCTGATAGGGAAGTGGAAGTAGTTGCAGGGTCCCCAGATTGTTTCAGATGATCGAATCTGGAAGGAAGGCCTATCCCGTTCAAGTCGATATCGCCCACAACGGAAGGTCGAGTTGGCGCCAAAGGGAAGCGATGATCAAGGTCAAGACCTTTTACTGCTGCATTGTCTCATGTGTGGGCTGACAAGGCGACGGAGGATATCTTAGAAGAAAGCCACACAACGTGGAAAACGTCGAGGGTCATCTGCATTAGCAAATGAGCGGGCGACAAAGCTATATGAGCCGAATGTGGCCCTGGAGTTTGCAAAAACTCTGCACTCGATTGGCTGGTGGCGAGCGCGAAAAGGATGTACCTAGCAGATCTTGCAGAAACGTCTAGGAATGGTGAGTACACCAGTCTCGAGAGAGTCCAGGTCCAAAAGGACTTCGCCAGACATGGGGGTAGCGATTGGGTGAATGGATTTAATCCTTGCTCAGAACAATATCGGGACGAGAGTAGTTTGTTTCGAGGAGCTTATGGTCCGGTAGAGCAATCACGAACACCATGGCTAGGATCAGAACAGACAAGTCTCGAGTCTGGTGGAGTTAGTAGACTTGGACTCCACCCGCGGCTGCCAATCTGGCGTAGGCCGCACACGGATTCATCCTTGAGCAAGGGAGGGAGAGGGATCAGGCAGCGACCGCACAGGAAGCTATCACGCCTCCCACCAAGATTACCTTAGGACTAATAGTCGCAGTAGAGGCTTTGTGTGATAGCACGGACCAATGCAGACGTTTCTAGCACATCGGCCACCTTGACCCACTATTCGAATGGATGCGCCGAACCCCAGAAGAGAAGTCTACCTTGTTTGCGTTTGCACCAAGTGTACGGACGATATGTCTGTAGTACGCTGGTATTGGTCGAAGCTAATATGCAGCAACGTGGTGCAGGCTCGGCGTCACGGGATATGGGTCCCACAAGGCTCGGAGCCCGGGTCTGTGTGCCTCAGGTAGATAATCTTGTCTCAGTGAACAGCCTGAGGCCATACACGGTACCCGTGTGTAGCGAGAAACAGAAATCGTAGATCGCACTCGGGGTGCCCAGCTTGGCATACCGGGCCTCGTATACAGTGGCAATTATTTCTGTTAATAGACAATATTTCGTTAGCACTCATAGGTTTCAGAGGTCATTGGTTAGTATCTATTGCAGATCGCGGATATGCCGAATGATGCAAGAACGTGGTCTCTGTAGTGATCAGCCAACTTGAAATTGCGTCATGGACATAGCCACTGCAGCTTCGGTGCACTTCAAGATGTGGACTACGCTGGAGTAATTCTGTGCTACGAGCCATCGAAATACGGTAATAGAACAAAAATCTAGACTCACGACCAACCCTAGATGGATGCTACTAAAGAATAGACCCCGTTTGAGCCGTGAGTATGGAGAGCAAAATGGTGTCTGATGGCGTACCTGCATCTTGCGGCGCCCACTATCTAACGAAGCTGTTCAAGCGAAGGGACTGGCGCCACTTTTTGTACCAAGTAGGCATTCGCAACGGGAGAAGGGTGGCTTCTCGAACGGCCTAGACAAGACGCCAAGCAAGTCAAGCCACAGAATGAGGAGGAGCTAGTCCAGCTTCCGCAACTTAGGATGAATAAAGTCCGCTTCGCTATACCAAGCTCTGCACCGCCTCCATTTCGTAGTGGAAGTTAGCGCTTCGCAGCCCGACAGAGTTCGAATTCTATCGCGGAGGGAATCATTGTTCCAGTCGAAGCTCGCCGATGTTGCAGTCCGGCCCTCTACCAAAGGCTTGAATTTTAGAAAATAGATACCGCTCTTCCGAATCTGTGATTGACTTGGATGATCGTGAGTTGGTGAAAAGGAAAAATGTGGCGGACTCCACAGCATCTACCGTCCCAACGTCTGAGGGCGTTCAATGATTCAATACCGAGACAGTGGAAAACGTCGTTGCAACAAATTATCAGGCCACTCAAGCGGTCATGAAAGCCGGATGACGCAATGTCCGCGAGCATCACGTGCAGGACAAGAAACAAAGTGCACACATTCACTGTCTTCATCAATGAGGACTCCGCAGTGCCGAGAGTGACTGGTAGAGGCCCCTCAAACCTTCTGTGTCCAGGCTCAGTAGTGGTCTGATAGTAGAGACATCATTTGGCTTCTCCCTAGGTCGATTGCATGCTGCTGCTCGTTAAGTGTACAACACTGCTGTCCTTTTGTATTCCGCCCCGTTTCTGGAAACCCATGTGTCGATCATGTCTAAGGATGTTCCTACAGCAGACCGCAGCAGCGCCAGAGTGACGCGAGATCACACGTTGAAACGAGCGCTTGTGCGAAGGTGCGATTGCATGTATGAGTGCACATGAGCGCACATGAAGGGTTGAACGCATTGAATTACATGCCTACAAAGCCAATTAGCCGACGATAACTTAGCAAATGCGCTTCCCACTGCCGAGAGACGAGCCTCGGCGAACAACCTACTGGAGATAATATCCGATGCTGGTGTGTACGGTGGGTGTAATACTCCGCGCTCCTGGGTAAATTTCGGGTCACTGTTGCAAGATCGTACTGCAAAAAGCACTGGTGGGGGGAGTATCAGCGCCTACTCGTGAGGGAGCTTGATCGCACAACATCCGCCACGATGTGCAATTCCGATGAACCCCTGAGGCCCAAGGAGATAGTGGCTAGCTATCTGTTTGTCTGCACAGTGGGTCCGGAGGGAGAGAGGAGCCGTGTGGCTGTGAAGAGGAGACAAAGCCCTGTGGCGTCGTCAGTTCCAGTACCCGCATTCCGGGTACGCTAATGGGGTGCGGAGCCGCCACAGGGCAAGAACTTGAATTGGTTGCGAACTTGGAATCTTGAAAATTTCGCATGCCATGACGGCCATGGCAGCCCCCGCACTACTTCAACTGTAGTCTAGCGTGATCAGCCATAGCTCTGCCATACAGTTGCGGATAGGTATTGAGGTACAATAACATCCAACGTGTCGCAGACCAGGTGTCTAAAATTACTATTACCCATTGTGGCCCTGTGATCGCTAGACAACGCTATCCTCAGAGGTGCAAACGAGCATCCAGGAACCTATCATTGCTCCAGCTTGACCGTTGAGACATGCATGCGAGCCAGCGCTGCCGATCTCGCTTCTGACAGGGTTCGTTTTTTGCCACCATCTGACCGCATCTCACAATTAGTACGCTAGACGGGATTAGCACCCAACCGGGAGTACCTTTACTTGTAGCAAGAAACAACGTCCTCGTCCGTGAACTGATCGTCCTGTGTCTCAGTGGTTGTTTCGCTTTAGCCTCGATGCCTACTCAGCCATTGTTGTACCACTCGTGGCTATGGAATGGTGGACTCATGGACGTGCTCGAGAAAGACGCAGCGAGGGGACTCGCTAGGAACCACCCTCGCTCCGTAAGATTGAGTGCATCTCGGAGCGACCGTTAGATGCCTCATAGAGGAGGCAAGCACCAATGCGGGATCTGTCCGCTAGATGGGGCACTTCTTGCTGGCTTTACTGCCTATGTGGCCTCATGCTTGGTGACACTGTGAAGATCCAGAACTTCATTTGTCGCTGTGCCCCCTGAGAGTTGTGTTGCTCTGTCCAACCACAATCTGTACAGCACATCGCCAAATTACCGAGCTCGTCCATGTCAATCAATCCTTGACCACTTGATCCGAAAAATTCAGAGACCTTCACTCGCGCCGCTAGGTCGACGCGACTTCTGACTACCCGGTAGGGCATCTAGAGAGTCATAGCCAGCATGACCAGTATGTCCCATGCACATGCACTTGTATTTTGAGATGCACCAGCTGATCTCTTGTACAGTTTCACCTTGAGCGAATGCCATCATTCGATACTATCTCTCGGTCAGCCCTACCACTTTGCCAGCAAATCTTGCCCCGGCACTACCGCGTTTCTGCAACTTTGCTTGTTCGGCAGATTTCGTGCCTGCTACAGACGGAAGAGGAGTCAAGGTGTCCGCAAAGTGTGCCCCTCGATGTGTCCGTTGTTCCAGGTACGCTTGCGCTGCCTGGGATAGGGGAATGGCAGGCATCTCAAGTGGGACTTCTGCCCCGTTTTGGATGAGCAGTTCTGCTACAGGAAAGGTCTTCGAGCTTACTTGTGGCTGTTGTGTCCTTCCGGGCGAAGCTGCAGGTGATGTGGAGGTCGATCTTGCTGGATCTGCAGCCGCAAGAGCCAAGAACACAGCATGTGTGTTCCTAGACCTGTCGTGGACATTCACATTGGCCTTTTGTGCGATGCCTTGCAGCACACCTTGGATGTCATTCTTCTTAATGGACACAAGCAAATTGTCATCGGGAGAGCCGGCGAGTGTGACCGCCAAAATCGGTTCAACATATGCCCTTTCGACATATTTTGCGGTGATGAATTTGAGTCGCAGTTCGCGATTCACCCAAGGCTCCGGCTTGGCTGAGCGTTCTAGCTTGGCCTCCCAAACCATATTGCTTACTCTGTTCCCTATTTGCATCAGGACCTCGACAATATCGTCCGTGAAAGCTTGAACATCAAGCGTTAGCGAGCGTATCTTTGATACGTGAGTTCCGAGGGACCTGTGAATGCCTCCACACTCAATGCAAAGCACGATACCCAGGTTGAGCGATACCCACTCAACCCTGCTATTGCTACCACAATCTGCACAGAAGGAATTGCCTTGATCATTGGCCCGAACCAGATCGAGCAATCTTGTAGGGTTTTCTTCTTGCTCATAGCCGCTCGGTGTTGTATTGGAAGGTCGTGAGCCAACAGTCACTCTTCGAGAGACAGCTGAACTGTCCACACGCGCTGATGCATTGTGTGGACCAGATTGCGACATACTTTTGCCAGTTAAGACAGCTCCGAACTCACTGCCAGCTCGCTCGGTATGTGAAGCTGATGTTGCTGCCTGATTGCTCCTGCTCTCGAACGCACTCTGCAGGGCGTTGTTAATTGAATTGATCCAATTCATCATGTCGTCTTCAGCCGTAGCTTGATAAACACGCCTGTAATGTGGGGTGATGACCTCAAAACAGAACCGCCTTTCTGCATCCCGAGCCATGCGAACGGACGCCATGCGTAAGTCTATTGGATCTCTGTGCAGCTCCATTCGGTCTTTCCAATTGCTGTACTCGGATAACTTTCCCTGATCGAGCACGACCCAGAATTTGTGCCATGCTTGCTTGTTGATGCCTTTGGGATCAATATGGGATCCGGGCTTGCTCAGAGCCCACAGAAGCCCTTCTTTTCGTGGTGCACATCCAGACTGCTTGTCAGCCCCTCCAGCCCCGACGTCTCTTTCTTCGAGATCACGTATGCCTCGAAACCTATTAGCATTTGACATCAGTGACGGCGCAGCGGGGGATGTCGAAAGAGTAGCATGATTCGACGGCTGATGTTGTGAATTGCTCGGGGACAGGTTGTTTCGTGCAGCATATCCAAACTGTGAGCTCGTGCTATCGGCGCGACTCAGATCGGTATCAGATGCATATCCACCAGAACCATTGGCGATACCACCAGCAGTTGGTGCAGAGCTGGAGTATAACGCACTATCTGTTTCTGAGAATGTCGCAGTCAAGTTGTTCATCTCCATGTTCCTTCGCTTCTCTTCACGCCCTGTCCGTTGAATTTTGTACTCCTTGTCTGCTTCTGTGACTTCGCGTACAAGTGCATCAAGCTGAGGTTGAAGTTCCTCGACTTTTTTCGCAGCTTGTGTGAAAGCTTTCGCTTGACCATCAGCGTACTTGGTCAATTGCGCCAACAGCTCCTGCTCTTTCCTGCCACCATGTAGGTCTTGCATGAAATTCGAGTAATCGAAACGCTTCAGCTCAAAATTCTTCTTTTTGTTCTGATACTTGGAATCACTTTCAGCACGCTTCTTCTCCTTGAGAGAGTCCTGCCTTTGCCCAAGGTAGCGGCTAACGTACGCATAGTACTCTCGGCTCTCGTCTTCGAAGTCCTTCTTCTTGGTTTCGACTTGTTTGATATCATTCGTGTATAGCTTAGACAATGGCTCGATGATCTGTCTTCGAAGAAGAGTACCATTTTCTTCCTCGTACTTCAGTATCCTCTTAGCAATATTGGAGAAGTAGTACTCGAGAGCAGGCTTGAAGGCACTGGCATGCGAGGAAGCGGCTTCCTGTAGAGCTCCCAAGAATGCTCGGATAGCCTCATTCGACTCTTGCTGTGCCTGTTGAGCTGCTTCAGCCTTTTTGAGCACTTTTTTGACTTGCGTCCTCATGTTGCCTGTCCTCTGTTCTAGCTGCTTCATGTTCGCCCTGAAGACAGGCCCATCCTCAACACTGCTCATATCTTCGGTTGGTCTGCCAACGTCGACAGCAGGCAGGTGAGCTGCAGACAGCGGTGTTCCAGCACCGAAATCTGACTGATAGACCGAGGGTGAAGCAGGAGTGCCACTTTCAGCAGCCCCTTCCGAGTCGCTGACTGCCGACTGATAAGAATGGGATGAGGGCATTCTATGCCTGCTTGACGGTACTATGAGCTCAAATTGCGACGGCGCTCGTCGGGGTGGAGGCACAGCGAGCGAAGTGACAGGTCTTTGGACCCAAAAGGCAAAAGAAGCCAGGGTGTTAAGCCTGTGAGCCTTTGCATCGTACTCCAGGAAGCTACAATTGTTCCGCCACCCACCTCCTCTGTCCTCGCCTGCCCTAGGTGGCCGCCATGCCCAGGTCCAATCAAATTCAAGGCTTGGGTATCCTTTCGTAGACAGATCTCCTATCAACTGCACGTTGGAATTTTTGTGGAGGTTGGGATCGGAATGAAATTCTCGAGTAACTAACGTATCGAGCTCGCGGGCGTTGGAAGCGTATGCAAAAGTGAGGCCATTGATGTTGGTGTCAGTAGCTGTGCTCGGAGCCAGCGGAGGTTGTGTTGCAGATAGAGGAGGACTTGTCTGTCTGCTGAGGAATGTGAAGGAGAACTCTAGCTCGTCTTCGAGGTCGAGCCTCAGGAGGAAGTTGGCACTCTGCGGATCAGAATCTTGAATGTACGAGATAGGAGTGTCGTCGCCAGGCTCCCTTCTTGCGACGAGGCGCGTTGCAGGGACGCCATTCGGACTCAGTCGGAGGAGGACCTTCTTTCTTCCATTACTGATGGTCAACGACTTGATGGAGACTGTATTGAGGTCAGCGCATCGTTCATAACAGAAGAAGTAGCATGCGATATGGTGTGTCGGGTGGGTACTCACATCGCGTTTGGTCTTTCAGATAAAGCATGCTTCCAGATATGTCATCCTGCCGACTGCTGATATTGCCCATGATGATGCAGAGGGCGGCGCATTTGCGCCTCGTGTAACGAGACCGTCGCAGAGTGAATATTGGTCTGGAAGGAACCGCAATTGCCTACTGCTGGGAACGAGACAACAACGCAATTTGAGTCGGCGGCAGGCGCAGGCGGGAGTGTGGGGTACCAACCACTTTACGCGTCCAACACGCTTAGGTGCGCTTTCCCTATTAATGAAGCCCCATCGACATTTGTCGTTCAAGAGACATTTGTTATCACAGGTGATCGAAGTCCACACAGCCGGTTGCTCTTCAAGGTCATCGTGACGTATACACTTCTTTCCAGATTGGGCTTGATCCGTCTTCAAGCGTCCGTGGCTAAGTTCGTGCGCAGGTCGATGTATTCATGATTCAAAGGTCATTTCTTATCTAGACAACAGGAGTTCGAGCAGATTTCAAAAGCAGCCCATATGCGCAAACTAGCCACCCCGATTCCCACGTTCCCATCACAGCTCTTCGGTGAATTTACTTCGCTCTCGAGACCCTCGAGGACTCACAGTCTTCGTACCACTTGTCTCTCCAGTAAGACGCGCCAGCGATGGAGGAGGGGCCAATTTCTCTTCTTCAAACTTGTCACGCGACTCCTCGAAATCGTCGTCAGTGGTGTTAGATTTGTTAGTAGCAACCGGTGTCATTGGCTCGTCGGTCGTCTTCTCCTTGCCCGGCATGATCATGTCCATGAAACGTGTCGTGAAGCCGGCTCTCCCTCTCTCCTCGGCCTCAGCCGCGGTTGGCTCACTCGTGCCTGCGGTCGTATTTTCAGTGTAGCCTTCGGGGGTGCCTAGGTCGAAGTGACCGCGAGGCTTGTGACCTTCCCCATCTTCAGTTGACGACAATGAGCTGATGGAAGTGCTTCGCGATCTGGTGCTTTTATTTGGTATGCTTCTCTGCGGCGACACCTCTTTGCTCGCCGATTTGGTGGTATTATTTGGTATGCTTTTCTGCGCCGATACCTCTTTGCCTGCGCCATACAGATCGTCCGATTCTTTGGGAGTGGTACGCCCTGCCATAGCCACGTCGCGCATTGAGTCGGTTCTGGGGACTTCTTGATTACGCCCGCTAGCGTTTTCTTTCGGTAGATCGTCGTCCAAATCATCCTTTGGGTCTTCTACCCGGAATTCTTGATCACGGTCGTAGGCTCCCGATTTCCATGTGTCGGCTTCTGTGTCGACTCCCCCACCACGTTCGGCTGTCTTGTCCTTTTCTGTAACAGCGTCCGGACTAGATACTGATTCTGTCTTCCCTTTTCCTGTGGCTGCGTCAGGTTTAGGCTCTGACTCTGTCTTCGAGACTCCCTCGTCACGGTCAACGCTCTTCTCCTTCTCCGTCTCGGCATCTGCTTCGGCCACGGCAGGCATTGCATTGGTCTGTTTCTGAGCATTGCTCTTACTGCGAAATCGTCCTTTCATCCAGGACTTGACTCGTGACTGCTTGGGTGACGAAGCAATATCGCGGTTCTCATCGACTGAGGTTCGCTTTTCCGTAGACTTCCTACCCTCCGGTGACTTTTTCTCCGAGACTGGCGGTGCAACTTGAGTCTTAGCCGGAGATGATGCTTCAGGCTCGGATTTGGTTACTTCTAGTGAGGTAGAGGTGGGAGCAGATGACGCTTCAGGCTCGACTTTGGTCTTTTCTGGCGAGGTAGATGTAGGATTAGATGTTGAGTCTGTGACTAGGTCATGCACAATGTCACCTTCTATTGGTGTCTCGGATATAGCCTCGGGTTCGACAGTTTTGGATTTGTCCTCGGGCTCGCCCTCTCTAGCCTTGGGCATCTCTGCGCTGCCGCCGGCATGTTGCTCCGTGTCGTTCTTCGTGTCGTTGAACTTGTGGCCGTCTGGTGTTAGGCCGAACACCGCTGAGTGTGATCCAGGAGCACCGCTGCCGGTGAGCTTGCCTCCTGACTTATCCTGGGAAGACGGATCTGTACCTTCTACTGAGGCATGTTCCTGGCCGTCATCGCCGGAAATACCCTTCTTGGGCTCAGCCTCGCTGTCGGTGAGGACGGTCGTGGATTTGTCGTTAGGTTCGACAGTTTTAGATTTGTCCTCGGGTTCGATAGTCGTGGATGTAGCCTTCGGTTCTATAGTCGAAGATGTGGCCTCAGGCGCGACGGCCGTAGCAGCCTCCTCAGACTCCGTGGTCGTGGACGTGGCTCTAGACTTAAGGGACGTAGCAGTCTCCTCAGGTGCGGTGATCATGGACGCGTCGTCGGCGTCGGCGTCGGCGGCCGTGGTCGCCTCCTCGGGTTCGATAGTCGTAGATGTTTCCTCATGAGGAGATGCAACAGCAGCATCAGCGGTTCCGGCACCACCAACAACTTTTGCTACACCAGCGCCTACAGCCGCACCAGGGGCTAGGACCACTGCTGCGCCAGTCGATGCAGCCGCGCCACCACGACCAAAGATACTCGAGAAGCGGCTAGGTTTCTTTTCTTTCGACCTGTTTTGCTCCTCTTTCGACTTGTTTTGCTCCTCCTTTGCAAGTCTGGCACGTTCCTTTTCAGCGGCTTGTTCTGATTTCTGCGCTCGCTTTTCCTCGTTTCTACGAGCTTGCTCTGCAGATTGTTCCTCTCTCTGCACTCTCTTCTCCTCGTCCTTGCGGGCGCGTTCCGCTTGCCTTTCCTTTTCTGCGACGAATATTAGTATGACGTAGGTGTCCAGGGAATTACACTTACCCTTATCAGCTTTCAGTTGAGCATCGATCTCGGCAGCTCTGGCCTTATCACGGCTATCCTGTTGCTCCTTTCTTTCCCTCTCCATTCGCATCTCTTCGTCACGAGCTCTTTGCTTCTCAGCCTTGTCATAAATCTCGTCCAGGGTTGGTTGCAGCCTTGCTCTTGCAATCGCATCGAGCTCAGATTGTTCAAGGTACTTGCCTCCACCAATATTCACTTTTCCAGTATATTTCATCCGCTCATCACTCTCAGCTTGTGCTTTCTCTCGAGCAGACTTCTCCCACTGCTCCATTTGCGCTGGGCTTATTTTGCCAGTCTCTTCGAAAACATTTTTGTCCATCTTGGACATTTGAGCGTCGACATTACGATGCGCAATTTGCAACAGATTGTCTCTGTCTTGCTGACGTTTCTTAGTGTCCACGTCGGCCAATCTGCTCTGAAAGATGGACATCTGTGACCTGATCTTCTTAGACTGTTCTTCGTCTGAATCGTCCTCTGCTGCGTTCGAGGTACGTCTCCTTGACGTGCGCAATGACGAGAATCGTTTTGGAGGTGGCGATGTTGTCGCGCCGTAGTACTGGCGGTATTCTGCATGCTCATCGTGAAGCTTGGCCAGTCGTTCTTGCGCCAGCTTTCGTGCAGCTTCTTCCAGGTTGCCATAATTGTAGGGGGAGTCGTCGCTAGCAGTGCCTGCGTTGCTGCCAGATGTCGTGCCCCGAGCTCGACTGGCAGTGAGCGCATGATTGCCACCAGCAGTCTTGCCTGCTTCCTCATCAATATGCTTCTGTTGAATGGCGTACATCTTCTGCGCCATAGCAATAGCCGATGCTCTTAGAGTGTCCTGCCTGTTCTTCTCCTGAACCTCAATCGAAACTGGAGGTGATGAAGTGTACATCTGACGATTGACATTGTTCTTCGCCATGTTTTGGATGCGAGCAGCTTCGTTACCGGGATCACCACTTGATAAGGGTTGTGGTGATGGATATGGTCCGTCCTTGTTCGACTTCGTTGCCGCTTTCATAGCCCACGAGGTGCTGTTGGTAGGCTTTGCTACAGGCTGCGTAGGGAGTGATCCTGATCTGTTGCGGTTGTGAACCGCAGTAGCAGCCATAAGCGCCTTCTTGTGCGCGTTCTCGGGGGTGTCATATGCTGCACTTGGTTGAGCCGACTTCGATGTGGTAGAGGTCCTCAGCTGTATCGGCTCTACGTGAGTCGGATTGGCATGGGCAGCCATGGCAGCTTTGGAGCCGGCAGAGGTTGCCTCGGGTTTCCACATGGGATCCATCTTATGGTCTTTTGCAAGGAAAGCAGCCTTATTTGCGGCGGGTATCTCTCCGGGCTTCCAGAGCTCTGGCGACATATTACTGTTGTTAGCCAAGCTGGCGGCTGCACCAGCCGAGGACATCTTCACGCCGCCTGTCGACGGGTACGAAGGGAGATCTTGTGCCCTAGCATATTTCAGAGATGTCGCAGCACCTGTATCAATCATCAGCTCCTCTCTCCTACTATAACAATATAGGTGTTGGCTCATGCTCACTCGCTGACGACAGCTTTCCATCTGCATCAAGAACAGAGTTTGAGCTTGATTGCTTGTGTGGCGACGAATAGAGGCCTGATGAAGCAGCTGCGAGGCGACATTAGTCGTCGTTCTCATTAAAGGTACGTCGCTGCCGTTAAGCTCACCCTGGTTCTGCATACTGTCGCCTGGAGCTGCCACGCTCCGAGTCGCACGTATTGTCGCTGCGAACTTCTTTCAAACTGTGACAACAATACTAACAGTCTAACTGTGCTGAATGATTCGTGCAAACACCGAACTGATAGTACGGTCACTCATGAATAGCTGAAAAAGGTCGCAGCGTAATCCTGCAGCAGAAGAGCTACCTCCACCTCGGTCGGCATCGAGGTCATAATTGACTCTTTGGTTCTGAGCACCTACGTCATCAGCGTACAAACAGCTTGGGTGGCACATGTTGTGTGCCGTTGTTGGACGAAGGTCTAGCGCCACCCCAAGAAGCACGGTTTCAGCGGCAAATAGTGTCTGCCAAGGCGGGCATCGTACAAGCATGTGAGAGCGCCTGTGAGAAGGCTAGGTGTTCTCGAAAGCCACCTCGATTGCGAATCTGACAGTAGCTCATGCACCTAGCTCAGCGAGCAGTAAAACTGTCTGCAGACAGATTGGCATGGAGCATACCACGAAATTAAGATGTTGGCTCGACAACAAGTCCCTAACTGTGTTTGTCTAGTGCGACCATAACTTGGAGCTAACCCAAGTTATGTGCTTCAATCCGCCGTCTGGTCGGCTCCTCTCATGTGTTCCCAGAACGAAGGTCAATTGACTCAGGCACCAATGGCAGATGAAGGTACAGCATTCGATAATGTTCTCAACTTTCGCGATGTTGGGTCATACATCAACCAACATGAAAAGAAACAGCATTTGAGACTTGGCCAGCTTTATCGCAGTGCAAGACCGGACTCAGCTTCCAGCTCAGATAGGCAAAAGCTACAACATGGACTTAGCATCAAGACTATCATTGACTTGCGAAGCAAAACTGAGCATATAGAGGCTGCGCAAAAACACGCCAAACGTACAGCAGCCTCATCGGCCGTTACTGCATTTACCTCGGACGATAAAATAGGAGATCCAATCAAAATTCCAGGCATCAATTATGCTGACATAAATTTGAACGGTAAAGGATTCGAGCGGCACCTTGTCTGGCAGTTGAGTTACGGCAATCTAGCATCTCTCGTGGGCTACATGCTATTCGGCTACCGCTTGCAAGGTATCAGCATCATTGGCAAGAATGTCTTACAGAAACGTGGCCTAGTTGGACTTGGTCAGGACACATTGGACCACAGCGGACCTGAGATTAAGCAGGTGTTCGACGTTCTAGCAGATCCAAAGTCCTACCCAGTACTGGTACACTGTACTCAAGGAAAGGACAGGACAGGGCTTATCGTCATGCTCGTGCTCCTTCTTTGCGATGTCGATGCGGCAGCCATCACGGACGACTACGTGAAGTCCGAGTCAGAACTTGAGCCTGAATTCGAAGAGCGGATGAAAGAGATCGCAAGTATTGGCCTCGACGAGTCGTTTGCAAGGTGTCCGCCTGATTTCGTCAGAAACATCGTATCGTTCCTGGAGTCGCATTATGGAAGTGTTGAAAAGTATTTGTCGGGCATAGGAGTCACTCAGAAACAGCTCGACAGTATACGGCAAGTCCTGGTTGAGAAATGCTGAAGCGCCGCAGCAGTATGTCCGGTCCAGTACAGTGTGACGGTGACCGGTTTGATGATGTCCTAGCAAACTAGCAAGTAGATTCTCGACGGAGTTTGTGGTTTCTGAATTGCACAGTAAGCAGGCATTGTCAACCCTCAAACTGACAAAGAGACCCAACTATTGGCCGTGGCGATTGGCTTCATGTGCCATTCGGACTAGACAGTGAGATAAGCAGGTACTCCTGACATAAGCCACTATATACGATAACCTCAATTAATGACCAGAAGCAAGCGTGGTATACGTGAACGGCTGTGAACTGTCAACGTACTGGGACAGCACAACGAGCTACCGCACATCTCATCCCTCTCACGTACAAAAATGGATATTTAATCTCCGACGCTAATGACACGCGTCAATTCGTCAATACAACTTCAACCCTCTACCATCAGGTAAAGTAATTACAATTGACGATTTATTATCGCGTAGTTATTATCGGCTTAAGATTCTTTATCGAACGATACTAAGCACGCCCTCGCTATATCCGAGTTCGAATTACAGTAGCAGTATAAACGCGTGGTCGAGAATCTCGATATACTCGACGCGTCTAAATACTTAACTACGGTACCTTTAGTCTAAGGTACTAGTAAAGCATAGTATAAAAGCTTCTTATATAAGCTATTATCGGCTTATTAGCCCTTTATTAGTAATAGCTACTATAAATAGAGCTTATTAGACTCGACGTACTATAAGTTATCGCCTATAAAGCTATTTTTACTATTCTTTTAGCCGATTCTTAACCTACTACTATAGTATACTAATATTACTACTTAAAGGTATACTATACTATAAGAGCTCTAGAAATAGATTATAGCGGTTAAGCTACGTTACTAGCTAGCTTATTAGCTTAAGATAGGCTTTTATATAGGTCCTTAAGCCGATATTTAAGATTTCTAGTCTACTAAGGCTAAGGTAGTAGTACGGCTTAGCTACTAGCGGTATAAAGCTATTAAATACTACCTAAGCTTAAATAGTTAGCTAGAGGGTAAAGTAAGGGTAGACTCGAATACTTAGTAGTATTAAAAGGTATAGTACGCGATAAACGCTATTCGCGATCGATTTTAGTAAGTACTAGCTCTCTTAAGTTATATATACGTTAACGAGAGTATAATTAAGTTTTATAATTATAATATTTACGCTATAAAACTACTAAAGAAGCTAGTGAAGAAAGGCTTTATTTACTATACTCTAGTAAGTTTCGGTAGTCTTATATACGATTTCGTTCTATCGTTAAGCTAAGAGGGATTAGAGGAGGTACTAAAGAGTATTAGTATTTACGTTCTTATAAGATTAACTCGTTAATATAAGAAAGGTACTCTAAGTATAATAGTAGACTATATTTATCTTATATCGCTAAAATTAATAGTATATACTCTTTATAAGTGAGTAATAGCTTACTATCGCGTATAGTTATTTATTTATACGGTTAATAACCTCTTCGGTAACGTATATCTTACTCGAGTACTATTATTACTTAGTATTAGTATTTATACTACTTTCTAAATAAATACGCCTAGAGTACTACTAATATTATACGCGATTAAGTATAAGTATTCGGAGTTATATTATAAATACTAAGGCGTAGCCGATATAACCCTTTATTATATATAATTTAATAATACGTAAGTATTATTAGTAAATCTTTAGTCTTATTCTAATATTTTCGCTAATTAAAACTCGGCCCTTTAGCGAAGGTTGATTTTTAAGCTATTAGGCTTAGTTTTCTTCGATCTTTACTAGACGCGCTAACTTTATACGGTGCTATAAGGCAGTATAAAGTGGTTAACCTAACTAATTAACCTTAAGATTATAGCTATAGTAAGCCCTTAATCGCTAGAATATCGCTAAGGCGGTAGCCCGTAGAGGGTATAGTTTAAAAATCCGAGAGCGTATATTTCGCTACGGTTATAGGCGCGTAGGCGTATATCGCTACTTAGCGACGAGTTAGTTACTTAAGAGTATAAAGAGTCAGTTACCCGAGGGTGTAAGGTCGCTATTTAGCGACGGTCGTATTAGCGACGGACGCCTAAGGGTGTCGTAGGTCGCTATTTAGCGACGAAGTACGGCCGACGAGTGTGTATCGCCGACGAGCGAGATTAATTAATCAATCCGGTGTTCCGAATAGAAATCTTAGCAAGTTCGCTAGGTGAAACATATTGTTTTACCGATTCCGTTAGGGGCCTAATTAGCCGACGAAATTAGTAAATCGAACTCTAAAGTCTAAAGTCTTTCGAGACGAAAGACTTATAGGGAGGAGTGAATTATTACGAATACTAAGGCGTAGCCGACGTAATCCTTTATTATATATAATCTAATAGTACGCAAGTATTATTAGCGAATCTTTAGTCTTATTCTAATAAGTTACTAGTACTTAATACCGTCGCTAGCTATATTACTAGCGGTATTATTAACTTAATACTATAGTACGATAGCCTATAAGATAAGTAGGTATCGTTTATTACTATAGTATACCGCTCTTAATAGGTACTAGCCGTATAGCGTAAGAGTAAGTATTTATATAGTACTCGAACTACTCTAAACGGCTTTACTACTATTTATATTTAGTAGTTAGCCGTTACGGTTAACTATAATAACCGAATAGGCGCTATAAACGATAATAACTACCTTTAGGTAATAACTATAATTAGAATAGCCTACTAAGTTAAGTAGATAAAGAAAATAATTAAATTCCCTATCGATTTATACTAGGTGAATACATACCTTATATAAAGAAGGAGTTATAAGTTTAGGCGTAATAAATATCGAGTATATAAGGTATTTATCCTAAAACTTATTAACGAGCTACTATATATTACTAGTAATCCTTATACGCTAATTTAGTAGTAGAAACGTAAGTATTATATATAAGAGAGCTATTAACCTTAAGGGTATACTAAGCGCTAGTTACTACAAGAAATTACTAACTCTACAACGAGGTTTTATACTAGTAAGACTTATAACTACTATAAATAGTATAGGAAGGCGTTATACGTAAGAAAAGGTTGCTAGGTAGCTTATTATAAGGCTAAACGCCTTCCTCTACGGTTATAAGAGGATAGGTAGCCCTAGGAATAGTAGTAGGAGCAGTAGGCTATTTAGTATAAGAATATAATACTACGAGTTATCTATATTAATCTATAAATAGTAATAATCGTCGACGTGCACGAGAAAACCTATCTTAAGTAGTAGTATCTTATAATCTCTATGTATATAGGCGTTTTAGGTGAGTGTACAGTAGTAGGAGCTTGTCTTAGCGGAGTCGGCAAAATATCCATTTTTATACGTGAGAGGGATCACTAAGGGCATAACTTCCGGCGCTTAGCCGCATGTGGCTCAATCGGGATCTACGTCATCAAGTCTCGCAACAAGGACAAAGACGATTTCTGAGTTTCGCGCATAAACTGCGCGTTTCAATCGCAAAAAAATTCCTCTGGACGGAGGAAGCATAAGCCGCGGGAGGCGATTGCTTGTCCGTCGATCATGTCATGCAGCTAATACCTCAATGCTGATGACATGATCGCTACGTTTTCGCATTTGCGGAATTACGTTCTCCGGCAAGTTTCCCAGTGGCTGCTATGACATATTGATAGCATTCAAACGCAATATCAGTAAACAACCTCTTCTCTTGCCGTCAGTCTTCTCTCCCCATTCACCTCACGTCTCACCGCTGTCGCTGCCGTCCGAGCTACCACAACGCCCGCGACCCACTACCTACCTCCACGAGCAACACCACCGTCAGCTCCAAGATGTGGCTGCTCTCCTACTGGGTCTTCCCGGCCGTTTCCGCCCTAATGTGGCTAGGCATGCTCCTAGGCATGTTGATAACCTGGGCAACAGACTATGATAACACAAAATACCCGTCAATGGAAGCCGGCCAAAGCATAGCCTACATCTCCGATGTAGGCGCTTTCCAACTAAAACCGCTCTTCCAAGCCGGCAGCGTCATAACCGTGGTCCTCCTCGACATCGGCATCATCGCGGAACGCTGGCTCCGGCACACAGGCCGCCTCGCCCGAAACACAAGCATAACCCAAAAAGTTCTCAGCTGCTTCGCCATCCTCTTCGCGATCGCGGGGGCCGCAGGCCTAATCCTGCTGAGCACCTTCGACACGTACAACTACCCCCGCCTGCACGATTACTTCCTGCTGCTCTTCATCGGTGGGTACATCATCAGCGCGATCTTCATGTGCGTCGAATACCAGCGCCTCGGCATCCACTACCGGAACCACCGGATCCTCGCAACCAGCTTCTGGATCAAACTCGCCTTCATAATCGTCGAGATCGTCCTGGCCATCGTCTTCGCCGCCTGCTCATACACATCCAAGTCGAACATCGCGGGCGTTTTCGAATGGATCGTTGCCTTCATCTACACGTTCTGGGTCCTCAGCTTCCTGCTAGATCTGCTGCCGAGTGTAAGGACAAAGAAACACATCCCGCAAGGACTGAGGGATGCAGCGATGGAGGAACAGGGGCAGGACGGGGTTAACCTGTCAGTGGCGGCTCAGCACAACGGAAGATTCAGTGAGCAGAGTACACGGGTGGGCAGTTATGAGCCGAACGGATCTGCGAACAAGCACGTTGCGGACGGTCAGAGTCAACCGCGAAAAGGGAGGTTGTCCAAGCTATTCTCGAACTTGTACTGATTGGGGCGGTTCTCTTTGTCAAAGCAGCATGGCGGCTGTACGTCAGCAGTGATCCTGTACGCATTAATGTTGGGCTAGTTTTGTATACCAAGCATTTGGGCGGTTTCGTTGTTTTAGCCAGCGTTCGTGCATAGTGGGAGAAATAGAGAAGGGAAGAGCATATATTTAGACGATAAATGACTACGACTTTGCATGATTATCGCAACCCTGCAACTCCTTGGTCGCTCTTTATGTGAATGACAACTTGTATTCAAGCCCTGAGAAAATATCCATGCCATCTTCCTACCCAAACGCAGCGTGCTACTGAATAAAAGCTCCGTGCACGCCACAACGACGGTCATCCACAACAACCTTGCCTGCTACTTTCACTCCTCTGTAGAGCTTTCGCACAGCTCCTCATGAACCAGAACATAAACCCTGTAATTTGATCCGTGAAGTTTTGTCCTGTGACAACGCGATGCCAGTCTTGCAGAGGATCCGAGTGCCACCTGGATAACACCATCTTTGACCAGGACCTCAAACCAGCGTTGCGCAAGCAGCATCACTAGCCAACGGAGTAATTGTTCCTTCTGGTGAAGCGCCATCAACCCTCAAAGGAGCCCATACTCGGCTTTCTGCTTCGAGTGGAATGTAGACGCATCGCGAGAATTGACGGTTGCCGCACTGTCCACAGATGCTGCATCCGTACGAGGTGCAGCCGAACCGTCCTGCTTGGCTAAGAACGGATCAGCTTCACCCTAAGAAGCTGCCATCTTTTCAGCAGATGGTGTCTCCTTGCTCGTGGATTGCCTTCCACCAAATGGCATATATGAGTGTTTTTCCTTCTTCTCCTTTTCTTCCTTTGTGTCCTTCTTGTCTTTCTCCTTTTTCTCGGTCTTCTTCATGCTCTCGGCCATCAACTGCTCGAAGGCCATGTAGTCACCCTCCTCATCTGGATCACGCATAGCTCTCTGATATATCGTACCACAGAGTACCATAGCATGTGCTCGTTCCACTCGCTTGTCCAACTTCACGCTCTTATCGTTAAGTACCTTGTCGCAAACGTCACGTAGCACACCTTGGATCTCAAACTTGCTCCCCTTCCAAGCAGCCGCCAATATTTTGCCGGTAACCTTGCGCTCGTACTCTGCCTTCTTCTCATCGGTCCAATCTGCACCGCCAGCTTCTTCGAGTTTAGCCATTTCTTCCATAGTCAATTGCGCGTCTATGGCCGTTGAAATGGTTCCCCATGTATCCTTTGCAAGCTGACCCTTGTCCTTCAGGCGCGAGAAAAAGCCTGAGATACCCAAGAATTTCTGCGACTTGAGAAACGATGATGCTTTGCTCATATAGGTGTAACCTACAGCATGCAGGATCTCGAGGCCGAATGACTCCATCTTCAAATTCTCGGTCTCGAGGCGTATCTTCTCCTGGAAGGCTTTTGTGACCTCTGGACCTTTGTCCGTTTCTGTCCACACGGAGAGTCGATCGAGGAGTTTTTTGGATAGTGTGTCTACTCGTTCCTCACGCTTCTTTTGCCGCTCGCGTTCGTATGCAGCAAGCTTTTCTCTCTGTTCTGCGGAGAGACCACCCTTTTTCTGTTTCTTTTTGAGCTCCTTTTCCTCTTGTGATAGACCAGCGGCATCCATGCGAGCGTCTTCCTCGGACTTGTCCATAAGCATTGCCTGACTTGTGTACTTCGGTGCTCGTTGGGAGGGTGTCGAAGTCCCAGATACTGATGGCTGGGGAGTCGCCACACCAGCTGTCGACGTACTACTGCTGGCTGGCACTTCGGTAGAGACTGAAGGAGGCATAGGTGTAGCGCTCGTGGTGCCAGTGGTTTGGCCTGGCTGTGCAGGAGTGGCTCCGTCAGCTGGTTTCTCGTCATGGATGTTAAGTTTCTCATTGGCCTGGGCAGCAATCTCTTCTTCTTGATCCATCTCCTGCGCCAGGTCCATCTGATGTGTCAGGTCTTTGAGCAAAGAAAGTTCGCCAATAAGATCTACAAAAGCATCCCCACCGAATATCATGCTGAAGAACTCGGAAGGGTCTTCGAAGCCCTCGTTAGGCATCGCTTTCTCCTTGCCATATTTGTCGTAGAGTGTCCTAGAATCCTTATTCGACAGGACCTGGTATGCTTCGCCTATTGCCTGAAACCGTGCACCGGCAGACTCGTCACCTGGGTTCTTGTCTGGATGTGTTGTGATGGCAAGCTTCCGGTAAGCCTTCTTGATCTCAATATCCGAGGCATCTGGCTTGACGCCTAGCGCATCGTAGTATTCCGTATCGACCACCATGGTGCCTCGATATATGCGTAATCGTCAGATTACAGATGGGAGCCTCGTGCTTGCGACTCGGGTAGCACTTGGAGATACAGAAGATCGACTGCTGAAGCTTGTCTATAGATGGGGGACAATAGCAATGCGGAAGTCGAGGGCGTAGTGGTGAGTAGGCCTTCTGATGAGAATATGGCATGTGGCTCACCAAACTTGTTGACATGATATCAGTTCCAGGCTGCGACTGCCTAAAAACTTCTCGGGAACACGCAATTGCACTCGCCGCAGCCGCTCGGCTCGAATTAGTGACAGCCTTATAGCCTTAGACACACGTCACGGGCTATCGCACGTGAACCTCGAATGAGCCACACAAGGAACGCTGGCTGCATGACTCGTGAGCCACCACCGGCCGCTCCAAGTCAATCTCCGAGGGTCGTGCCACTCGGTCAGAGTTTACCCTCTCCACATCATTATTGCTTCGTCTGTGGGCTGCAAAGAATCCGAGTGGTGTTTTTGTGAATTGTGGTTCTCGTGCATGGTGCTGCTCGTGAATCGCGACTCTTGCAAGCATTTGTTTGCTCATACCACGTCCATGCGACAGCGAAAAGAGTTTTGATCTCAACCCCTTAAGGCTTCGTCGCAAACATGCCCTCAGCATCTAGCATTCTATATTACCTGGTTCACTTTCAGGAGTTGCGCTCGATCATTCAGTGGAAAACTTGGCATAACCCCGTTCACGAGCGTGATGAGTCGAAAGAGACTGCAAATCAGAAGAAATGCTTCGAGTATCTGAACAAGACAAGCAGAAGTTTCGCTGCTGTTATACAAGAGTTGCATCCCGAACTGCTTGTGCCAATATGCCTCTTCTATCTTGTCCTCAGAGGTCTCGACACCATCGAGGATGATACATCAATATCGGCGAAGAAGAAGGAGCCTACTCTCCGAAACTTCCACTCCTATCTGGAACTCGATGGCTGGAACTACACGGAGAACAGACCCGAGGAGAAAGACCGAGATCTGCTGGTCAACTTTGACTGCGTGGTCACAGAATTCAAACCGATGAAGCAGGAATATAAGGACATAATAGCAGATATCACCCAGAAGATGGGTAACGGCATGGCCGATTACTGCTTGAACGCAGAGTTCAACGAAAAGGGTGTCGAGACGATTAAGGAATACGACTTGTACTGTTACTACGTCGCAGGTCTGGTAGGGGAAGGCTTGACAAGGATGTTTGTTGAGAGCAAGTTTGGCAATCCTGCCCTGCTCGACCGCCCACATCTACAAGTGTCGATGGGCCTATTTCTGCAGAAGACGAATATAATTCGGGACATCAAAGAAGACTTTGATGACAACCGCAAGTTCTGGCCAAGAGAGATCTGGTCGAGGCATGTTGACAACTTTGAGGACCTGCTGAAGCCGGAGAATCGAGAACTCGCCTTGAATTGCAGCTCCGACATGGTTCTGAACGCTCTCGACCACGCGGATGAGTGCTTGTTCTACCTCGCTGGTCTGCGCGAGCAAAGTGTGTTCAATTTCTGTGCCATTCCACAATCCATGGCCATCGCGACAATGGCCTTGTGCTTCAGGAATCCGAAGATGTTCGAGAGAAACATCAAGATCTCCAAAGGTGAGGCGTGCCAACTCATGCTAGAATCGACACAGAACTTGCAGGTTGTATGCGACGTCTTCAGGAAATACACCAAAATAATCAGGAGGAAAAACGTGCCACAAGATCCGAACTTTCTCAAGATCAGTATTGCTTGTGGAAAAATTGAGCAATTCATCGAGTCGATATTCCCCTCGGCCAATGTGCAAGAGATCGTTGCCAAGGGCGAGTTGCAGAAGAAATTCGGCCTTGGCGCGGTCGACAAAAAGAAGGATGCACAGGCTCAGGAAGCATGGTGGGATACATTCTCTTTATTTGCCATGGTGGCTGGCTTGATGTTCGTCATCTTCGGTACGATGGTAAGTTCTTCTGCGCCGACCACATGGGTAATGCTGACGGAACCTAGATCTTCGTTGCATGGCTTGCCGGTGCACGATTCGACCTTTTGCTCGAGGATCTGAAGTATAAAAACTGGCTCAAGCTCAGAGACAACACGACGGCACCTCATCGAGAACTCTGAGAACCTTTTTGCAAGAGTCAGCGTGACACTTTTGCTGTACATATGTCTTCAATGAACATCCATGATACCCCACCTCCAAAACGATATATCTTCTCATGAAAAAACAAAGCACGGATGTCAAATTGCAACTCAGGCTTTTCTCTAGCTGTTGTTGTGCCGAAGAAGTGCTGATATCAAACATATCAATTGCTCGAGCAATCTACATTGTTCACGCATGTTGTCTTCTTATGACCTATTTGCGCTCAAGCTCAAGCAAACACCTAAGCTGTCCAGGTACATGTCTCATGGACTGTGCTAACTCTTCGGGCTGTACTCAACCAGCGCAATCTGCTTCAAGTGTTCAACACCACTACCAGTGAGACCGAAGCCGGAACCTCACCGACTACCAAGGCCCTCACGGACTTGTTATGCGCGTACACTAGTTTTTCGATCCCACATCGGCTGGACGTTAGCGCGAATTAAAGAACAGCATCGCCTGGGTCTAGACGCGTTTGCGCTAACTGATGTCTCTGTGAGAAGCCGCTGGTCGATCTGTGGTACCGCCTCTTTGCTGTTCATTGATAGCAGTAAGTAAGTGCTGGATGGTCTAAAGATGTAATTCTGAAGGTTCACTACCAGGGACTGTCACACATAACACTACTGTTGCCCATTTTTAAAAGTTTTCAACATCTGCCGGCGCCATCTTTGCTCTCCGTCAGCGACCATGACCGTTTTGGAAGTGAGGTCCGCGTGCTGGCACTCCGGTCGCGTACCACGCTGGTTTGCGGACGATTCGGATCCGAAATCCCCGCATGGGGCTCCACGTTCTGCTAGAAAACCATGGTTTATGACTACACTATCCAAATCCTCTGGGAAGGTCATGCACATGTGCTTCATGCAAGCAGGGACTGCCGCAACTCTCGAAGAGATCGACCGAGGCTTCATGCCTGAGACCTTGCGGTATTTTTACACCAGTGACAACCTGCATCAAGCTGCCTCCATCCCGGTCTATTACTGAATTGACGATTGGTTCGCGCAACCCCGAAGATGCTTGTCCCGGTAAAGCTTGCTTCCCCAGATGCATTTTGCAGGACACGATCGGACATCACACCAATGAAGACGTGGTGATCCACCCCACTCAAGCTTGACCAACTGCAGAGGGCAGGATTGCCAGGTACGAGTGCTGTCCGTAGGTACTTGATCTGGAGGTAGGCACATTTTGTGTGTGTGCTCTTCAAGCCCTTGTCGTCGCCCAGCTCACCATCAACATGAAGAGGTTCTTCGCTACTATCGTTTCTGCTTTGTCAATCGCTATCGCAGTATCACAATCGTTACCTCAAGTAGATCTTGGCTATGAGATCCACCAAGCCATAACGTACAACGTAAGGATTACTCCAGATGGCTAGCGAGGATCCTAAACTCACTTATGCAGAACGTGTCCCAAACATATAGCTTCAACAACATTAGATATGCTCAACCTCCTGTGGGTGAGCTACGGTTTGCAGCACCGGTTCCTCCGACTGGACGGAACCCAGTTGTGCAAAATGGCAGCTTCAGTCCGATCTGCCCCCAAGCACTACCAGCTTGGTCACCAATCGGCAACGCTTTTGTGCGTGCCTTTGCGGCAGGCAATGCCTCGAGCTTCAACTACACGGCAGCTTTGATTGCAGCTAACACGGCCGCCGCGACAGCAGCTCCCTATACACCAAGTGGTCAAGAGACAGAGGACTGTCTTTTCCTCGACGTTGTGGTGCCGAGGAGGGTCTTCGACAATGGGAACAATCTACGTAAGAGACAAAGCGGTACTGGTGGTGCGCCCGTCCTCGTCTGGATCTACGGTGTAAGTTTCTTCCTCCCTTAGCAATCCGTCTTGGCTTGACTACACAGTGATCGTTGGTCAGAGCATCCGTCGAAACGCATTGCACATTGTGTCCCGGCTCGGCTGCCTGAAGCTTTCCATCTGCGCCCCTCCCTACCCCAGTCTTACCATGATAGATTTACTAACTTCTGAAAAAGGGTGGGTACGTTGCAGGGTCTAAACAACAAGGCGGCACCTACAACCCTTCCGGGCTTATCAACGCGTCCATGGCAAACGGCGGCCAGGGAATCGTGTACGTAGCGATGAACTATCGGCTCGGCGCAATGGGCTGGCTCTCTGGTCCCACGTTCCAACAAGAAGGCGGCACGTCGAACGCAGCTCTTTACGACCAGCGCCTCGCTATTCAATGGGTAAAGAACAACATCCACCTCTTTGGAGGCGACCCAAATCAAATAACCCTCATGGGTGAATCTGCCGGCGGCGGCAGCATAATGCACCAGATCACTGCCTTCGGAGGACTAAAAGGCGTCTCCTTCCAGCGCGCAATCCCACAATCGCCCGGCTGGCGCCCGATATCATCACAAGAACCGCAAGAAAACTCCACAATGACCTTCTTCGGCAACCTCAACGTCTCCTCCCTCGCCGAAGCCCGCAACGCCTCCACCGTCGCCGTCCTCACCGCAAACTACCGCACAGTCCAGGCCTCCGAATACGGCAGCTACACCTTCGGCCCCACCGTCGACGGCATCTTCGTCCCAACCCAACCCGGCCTCTCCCTCCTAACCAACATCTCCTACGCAAAGAACATCAGCGTCATGGCCGGCCACAACACAAACGAAGGGCCCCTCTTCACACCCCCCTACGTCACCACAGACGACCTCCTAGGCACCTACCTCAAAACCGCCTACCCAGCCATCACAACCCGCATCATAAATCACATCCTCCAAGTCCTCTACCCGCCCGTCTACGACGGCACATACCCCTGGACCTCGCCCATCGCGCGCACAATCCAGCTCGTCACCGAGCAAATCTTCACCTGCAACACCGACTACCTGGCCCGCGCCTACGCGAACCACACGTACAACTACGAGTTCGCGGTCCCGCCCGCCGTCCACGGCGTCGATATCCTGTCCACGTTCTACCAGGGCCAGGGCACGAACCTGACGCGATCGATCTACGCGCCCGTCGCGAACGCCATGCAGACGTACATCACGAATTTCGCGATGACGGGGAGCCCGAATATGCCGAGCAGGATGAGTGCGAGTGGGGCGGTGCCGGTTTTTCCGATGCAGGGCGATAATGCGACGGAGATGGTGTTCAACTATGTTGTTGAGGGGAGCACGGTTGCGCCGGCGATTGGGTTGGGGAGGGATCCGACTGTTAATCCCCGGTGCGTGTGGTGGCAGAAGGGGTTGTATCTGTGATTGATTGGGTAGCGGTTGTGGTACGGGCCGTGCAGGCAGCCCTGCAGGAAAGGTATAGAAGATAATAGCGGTGCTGTGGCAGTAGGCCGGATAGTTGCAGACGAGTAATGAGACCCAGTACGTAAGGAGATATGCATTGAACCCGATCAGATATATCCGCAAGAAGTCCACGGCCTGACCGAGGATTCCTCCCCTCCCAGTCGTTGAATGCGCCTCCTTCCTCCCCGAAAATACCCACCTTCGACGACAGCTTCTACAGCTGCAGAATCGTTTCAGCCGGTCTCCCATTCCACCACCCAACGCCCATCCATCAGTCCGAGGCCCACGCGAGCGCTCCACAACGCAACGCCAGCACCACGCACCATACCAAACCACACGAGCCTCCAGATTTCACAGCCCAACCGACTGAATCGTCTTGTCTTGTCCAACGGCGCGATGCCAGCCGTAAATCAACCAACCTTCGTTCCTTCATCAAACGTGTAAGTCAGACAGTGCCCCTTGATGTGGATAAATGATCAGACCCGTCACCGCAGCTGATCCGCCGGACTTGGGGAGGAGGTAGCATGCGTCTTTGGGATCTAGACTGCTTCCCGGCCCGGGTTGGTTGCAACGAAACGAAAGACACGGCCGACGGACATCATCCGCAATGAACCAATCGGAAAACATCAGGGCGCATGTCTTGCCCCAGGGCTTCGCGTTCGAACAAACGAAACGAATCTCTATGATCGAAACAGTGTTCAACTCGTGGCATGGACTGTGATATGAGTCGCAATCAGACATTTATTTGCAAGGGGGGTTCGGCAAGGAGCTTTGATCGGCGCATACTGTAAGAGCTCGGAACTATCTGATTATGAACTGCTTGTTGCGCTACTTGATGCTACGTGCCAAGGTCTCGACGCGTCGCATCGTTGTGGCAGCTTGATGTACAGCGGACCGTTTCATGTACACCCCGCCTCTATGATACGAACCAGGAGCGTGAGGACTATCTCGACCCTCGGAGAAAAAAAGGGTGGCAGACTATATCTACAAGATCCGCCCTGTTATCCAGAGTTGAGGTGGCCAAGCGTTAAAGAACACTGGCAGCAGGTTAGGTCAGATAGTTTGAGGGTGCTGGTTGCGTTGCCGCGACCAAGCTGGGTGTGCTCGGGAGATAGAAGGAAGCCACGTCACCTGAGCGCTGAGTGCCAAGTATTCAGTACCAGGTACAGTAGGGTCGGAGCTACATCAGTCCAGGAGATACTGCAGGGGAGCATCTTGGCCCGCCTGACCGACTTTTGAAACTGAAAAGCGCTGGACCTCGACGGCTGGACCTCGACGGCTGTACATTGAGAAGTCATTTACTGACGGACATGATTGCAAGGACCAGATTCATCACTAACCAAATTTTGCCACGGCTACTTATGTCCTGGACGATGTCTCCTCCCAGACATCCAGGCCAGCCGCTTGTCTGTGTTCGCTATAACTTAGTATTATAGCCTGCGGCTTAAGCTTTGTCTATTTTCTTCTAAAATACCTAGTATTGACATGTTCGCGCTAGAGTCCAGACGACGAGTTCGCAATTCGATACTGATAATAGTAAGTGGCTGAGTTATAGTTGTCGCTGATGGTAGAATACAATCTGGTAGGTGCGGCTCCAGGACGTTGAACGTTCGGCTAGATAGGGCGAACGCGAATACAATCGGCGGATTTATTATATCCGATGTTAAGCTACGTTAAGATGGTCGGAGCCTGACAGCAAGACGTAAGTCTCCTCCCTGAGGAAGTATTTCGTGACTATACAGATGCCAGTTATGCACATACTGAGTAGGATGTAGGAGTATTGTCCTCCTGTCTGTAGTAGGTCGCTCCTCATATCCCGACGATGGTCTGTTCGGATCCGCTCTTCGCCGCTCCCCAGTCTCACCCGTTGAGTGCAGTCAGCCCTGATACCTCAGAGCTTACTTGGTCCCAATCCCGCTATTCTGCAAGAGGGGTTCATCGTAGCACAGACGGTCGGGATCCATCGCACAGCACACCATGTCGACCAGTGCCTTCAACGGCATAGTAACCGTCACTTCCATTGCATCTGATGATCCAGGTGGGGACGGTACTGTTGTCCGAGCGAAGATTGTTGACTCTTGAGTCGCAGGGGTCTCCTGTCCCTTCCTGTCACTTTCACGGCGGAACAATATGGCCGATATGCGCTTCAGGATGTAGGAGCGGCAGCCTTGGCAACTGCGAACGGCACGGTAGATTGCTCCTTTGCTCGTCCTTTGGAACACAATATGGCTGCAGCCTCGCGACGTTCTTCCATCACCTTGGTCTTCTGGCAACATTCTCAGGCACCAGACGAGATCCACCTCAACCGCTTGCCAATAGGGTAGAGCAGTTATACATCCACCACAGATGGAACCGGATGAAGAGGGTTTCCGTGATAGAGGCCACAACCTCGTTCCCCTGAAACATATTTCTGTATCCGAACTGGCGTCGCTGTAGAGTTGTTTGGCAATCGACTCATAATCCTCGTGCAGATTTCTCATAAGTACACCAATGCTATCACTCGTGTTGAAATGTACTAGAGCTTTCATGAATACGAGTGCCTTTGAATCATCGTAGCTGACGGGAAAACTACCCCCATCCTGGACCAGGGACAGGAAGCCAAACACACGGTCTCTCGGATCAAGGCAGCTAGTATGCATCATGAGCCGCGCCGCATCGTGAAGAGAGAGACTGTGTAGGCTGATTCCCCTTTTCCGTTCATATCTTTGAGACAGTAACATGAAAATCCGCTCATCTTGGCCACGATTATAGAGGACTCTGAGATCCTCACGGCACAGTCGATATTGGTGGCGAAAGGTTTGGAGTGTAACATTGACCGATCCAACCATCATGCTTATACATTGGCTGAGAAGTAGTTCCTGGGTGATCCAAAGCCTGGACCAGTAGGCATGTTGCATGAGGCGCTCGAAGCCTTGGTACCACGCCTTTCGTCCTAGAAGCATATGTAATGGGCCACCTGATACATCCTTCGATGCATAGCCGTTAATGGCTCGAAACCAGCTTTCCAGGGCTGTATCGTGGCCAAGCCATATCAAGACTTTCCTAGCGGCTGAATAGATTTTCCCCATTTGAAGGACTTGGTGACTCTTCTCGACATTGTTGATCTGATCTATGCATACAGCATCGATCCAGATGTCAAGCCCGGGATACTGCGCACTCGCTACCTCCAGAAATCTGTAGAGGTTCTGACCGATTAGGAATCCTTTTCCATTGATAAGAATTCTTCGGCGAGGCTGCGGTGGCCCCCAAACATAGGAGAGAGCAGAGAAGGAATCTCGTATGGTTGTAGTGCGGAGCTTGCAGCTAATGGTTTC
>Ga0210040_10000310_pt1 | contig 84135 bp, 59 predicted proteins | sample CryGeyCG12114_NA_FD_185462 | JGI IMG/M metagenome (GOLD analysis project Ga0210040, IMG submission 185462) | Groundwater microbial communities from aquifer - Crystal Geyser CG19_WC_8/21/14_NA (SPAdes) (version 2) | ecosystem: Environmental > Aquatic > Deep subsurface > Groundwater | place: USA... | reverse complement strand
TAGTGAATGGCCATAACTTCTCCACCCTCCTGAATGCCCTGGGGAGCACTTTCACTCGTGTATTTCGAAGCCTCTTCCGCTAGAGCTGTGTGTTCGTCGAAGGCCTTCTCGAATGGCGCAGCCATTACATTCCTCTTCATAAGTGCGACCTTCTGTACCAGTTCGTGCCGCTGCTGTGGTGAGTCAGGTAAGTTCTCCAGGTCGATCAGTATTGAAAAGTCATAGCCCGCCTCGGTGGAGGTCACGTAGTTTGCATATTCTCGCTGCAGAACCTCCTCCGCGCCATAGCTGACGAGTTCTTTGTAGCATTTTATGTTAAGAGACACCAGTATTTGTGTCTTGGATTGTGGTGTTGAGATGTGAAACGTTACACCGTCGAAATCAGAAACGACCTGGTCTATCGATGTGGGTGGGCTAGTACCAGAGAAGCGTTCAGTAAGGATGGACTGGAGGAGCGTGTTTTGGTAGTCTAGCAGCAACATGATGAGTTGAATACTATAGAAGTGGGAGCTGAGGTATAGATGCTTGTATAGGTGCCCGAATCGTGACTTCCGAGTCCGTGAACGATCGTGCCTGCAGTAGCACCACCGTGACTTCCGCTGCGGCTTGGAAGGTGCGGACGTCAGACACGTGGGGCCGACCGCGCGGATATATTTTTGCTTGGTTTGCTCATGGATTTGCTTGGTTTGCACCCAAAAAGTTCATGATCCGATGTTCGACATCGACATTGCGCCGCTGAGCATACCACATCATGGTCAAGTCATATCTGTAAGTCAACGCCAGCGCCGTATTCTTCGTCAATCTAATAATCTACCCAGTAAGTTTGAACAATCATCAACCTTCGGCCAGATATGCTCGACCACCTCCAACTGCATCTGGGATCCACGAACTGAGAACGAGTCGACCACCTCGCGAACAGCTGCAGGACGGACCTTTGTCGGCGCGAACGAAGATGTGCTAGTATGGGACCTCAAGAGAGGCGACACAGAGGCCAGATGGCACGCTACCGATAACAAGGCCCAGGTGACGGTGATATGCCGCTCGCAAACTGATCCTGATGTGTTCGCCGTGGGGTACGATGACGGGAAGATTAGGGTATGGGACAGCAGGACGGCCACGATACTCTTCACCTTCAACGGGCACAAATCAGCAGTCACCCAATTGGTCTTCGACTCCAGCGGTGTGAGACTGGCAAGTGGCAGTAAGGATACCAACATCATTCTATGGGATCTGGTGGGAGAGGTAGGACTATACAAGTTGAGGGGCCACAAGGACCAAATCACGAGTCTGAATTTTCTCTCTGCGCAGCTAAGCTCGTCTGAGGAGGGTGCAGACCTGGCTACGGCTGGAGACACCGAAGGCGACCAGTTTCTGCTAAGCACCAGCAAAGACGCCCTTATCAAGATCTGGGACCTCTCGACACAACATTGCATAGAAACACATGTTGCACAGAACAACGGTGAGTGTTGGGCACTTGGCCTCTCACCAGAGAAGGACGGCTGCATTACTGCCGGTAATGATGGAGAAATGAGAGCTTGGGTCATCGACAACCAGGCGCTGTCTCGTGTATCGAAAGAGCTCGGATCGAATGAGAAGGTCCTCAAAGATCGGGGCACTTTTTACAGAAATGGTAAAGACAGAACAACAGCCGTCGCTTTCCATCCGAAGAAGGATCTGATTGCACTGCATGGTTCTGAGAAGGCAGTCGAGCTATGGAGGATACGCTCCGAGGATGATATACGGAAATCTCTCAACAGAAAGCGAAAGAGGAAGAGGGAGAAGCTCGGAGAAGAAATTCTTATGGACGACAACACTAACGACCTTGATATGAACAATACTCCGATTACAGAAGTCTTCGTTCCCCACGTCATTCTTAGAACAGGCGGTCGTGTTCGCTCGATAGACTGGGCTGGCGGCAAGTCAAGCAAGTCATTGTCGATAGTGGTTGCTACCACAAATAACCAGCTCGAGCTCTACGAAGTGGATGCCAAGGAGAAAAAGTCAAAAGACCGCAATGTTGACTACAACCGGAGTCTAAGTGTTGACATGCCAGGCCATAGGTCCGACATCCGATGCCTAGCTCTGTCCGCGGACGACCGGATGCTCGCTTCAGCATCGCAAGGTGCTCTCAAGATATGGAATACCAAGACTCAATCCTGCCTACGTACGCTCGAGTGTGGCTACGCATTGTGCACAACCTTTCTACCTGGCAATAAGATAGTTGTCCTTGGCACACGAGAAGGCTCTCTCGAGCTATTCGACATCGCATCCTCAACTCTCATTGACACAATTCCTGCCCACGAAGCCGCGATCTGGGCCGTTGACCTCTCACCAGACGGTAAGACCCTCGTCACAGGCTCTGCTGACAAAAGTGCAAAATTCTGGGAGCTGCGTGTAATCCAGGAAGAAGTCCTCGGCACAACACGCAAGCAACCAAGACTCACCCTGATCCACACCAGAACACTGAAGACCGCCGATGATATACTGGCGCTCAAATACTCCCCAGATGGAAAATTCCTCTCGGTTGCAACGCTCGACACAACGGTCAAAGTTTTCTTCACAGACTCACTCAAGCTCTACCTCACGCTCTATGGCCACAAGCTTCCAGTCCTGAGTCTCGACATCAGTTATGACTCCAAGCTAGTCGTTACCAGCAGCGCCGACAAAACCGTCCGTCTCTGGGGTCTCGACTTCGGAGATTGTCACAAGACTTTCCTCGCCCACAATGATAGTATACTCTCTGTTGGCTTCATTCCGGACAACAGAGACGGGAACGGCCACCACTTTTTCAGTGCAAGTAAAGACCGCACCATAAAATACTACGACGGAGATAAGTTCGAACAGATTCAGAAATTGGAAGGCCACTTCGGCGAGATCTGGGCAATGGCTATCTCTCATGACGGAGAATTCGTTGTGACCGCTGCGCACGACAAATCTATTCGGATGTGGAGCCAGACTGATGAGCAGATCTTTCTGGAAGAGGAGCGTGAAAAGGAACTCGAAGAACTTTACGAGAATACGCTTCTCACTTCCCTCGACGAGGACGGCGCGAACGAGCGGACGGATGGGGAGGCCGTTGAGTCTGCAGATCCTAGTAAACAGTCAGGAGAAACACTGATTGCGAGTGAGAAGATCTCCGAGGCATTGACGCTGGGCATGGAGGATTTGGCACTCATGACCGAACATAATGCGTCCACCATGCGTGCGAAACAAAACGGGACGAAGGCGCCTGCTCCTCCAGCAAGGCATCCGATATACCTCGCCAACAACAACGTTTCAGCATCAAGTCATCTACTGAGCATATTGCAGAAGCTCCCACCTCAAGCACTTACCGACTCACTCCTGTTGCTTAGCTTCTCGCAGCTTCCTGCATTACTCACATTCCTGGCGATATTCGCAGAAGAGCAGAGGAACATACCCCTCGTTTGTCGTGTGCTGAACTTCATGCTCAAGGTGCATAACAAGCAGATCGTGTCTAGCAGACTCATGAGGAAGGAGCTTCTAGACTTGCAGAGCAGGTTAAGAAGTGGTATGGAGAAAAGCAGGCGAGAAATAGGCTTCAATCTTGCGGGTCTCCGGGTGCTAGGCCGCAGAATGGCGGATGAACAGCCAAGGTTCGTGGATGACAATGTCGACGACGTAGAAACCAAGGCCCAGGGAAATGGAGGGAAGAAAAGGAGCTTCGTGAATGTCGCATAGACCTAGTCAATCCTCAATCTACAAGGCTTTTTGTTCCTCCCTGCTGTCGAGCGAATAAAATCAGTGACCAGGTTATGGCCCAGGGTAAGGTTATGACCCAGGCCCTTACAAAAAGTACCTTTTCTGGTAGTAACCTTTCCCAGAGCAACTTTTCCGACGTAGGGGGTCAAAAAGATGATTTAGAACCCTTCACGCGCGTAACAATAACCACCGAAATGAATAATAAAATGGGTATACCGACGTAAAGAATCAAGAGGGCAATCTCGGAATGTAGGTAATATAAAATTATTCGTGGTCGTAGTATAGAAGTAGAGGCTTTCTAAACGCAGTTGCCTAGGTCGTAACCCTACTCTGGGTCATTAACCTACTAGTTACTGATGTTAATCGTCAAGCCCAACGACTGCTTACGTCATCAAGAGTTCAACTTCCCTCAATCAATCGTGGAGTACTGCTCTCCTGCCATTACTGTCAAGGTCTTCAAGCACAATCGATGTCATTGTGATATACCGTCGGCCGACATGAGATCTTGTCGTCGCCTATAGTTTCTATGACTACGGCTACCCGATACTCCTAACGGTCAGAGAGCTTCAATAGCGCGCCCTTCCACAACATGGCTCCAACAACTGCCGCCGCAAAGCGAGCAGCTCATTAACTACCTCATAGGATACTCAAACAGCCAAATCTAGCTCTCCTCACCCACTACCGCTGTGTCAACTAAAATGCAGGCTCTAAGGACTTCACTTAGACCACTAACATCCTCACTATCCACCATATCAAATACAACATACCAGCGCTCCCTCCCATCAATCCGAACAATGAAGACGCTCGGCCTCCTCGGCGGGCTAACCTACCACGCCACCCTTCAATACTACAAACAAATCAACGACCACGTCAACAAGACCCTCGGCAACGGCCATTCCGCCTCCCTTCTAATCCGTAGCTTCGACTTCGCAGACATAATGGGTCATTTCTCCGCTGGCCGCCCCAACGAAACAAAGCGCCAGCTAATCGAAGCGGGGCAGAACCTCAAGCGCTCGGGCGCGGAGGCGCTAGTGCTCTGCGTGAACACAGGGCATATCTTCGCGGCGGAGATCGAGCAGAAAGTGGGGTTGCCGCTGCTGCATATCATCGATTTTGCGGGAGAGGCGATTCGTGCTAGGGGGTTGGAGAGGGTGGCGTTGCTTGGCACGAAGCCTGTTATGGATGGGGAGTTTATTGTTGGGAGGTTGAGGAGGGAGTTTGGGCTTGAGGTTCTTTTGCCTGCTGAAGAGACGAGGGAGCGTATGAACGACGTCATTTTTGGGGAGTTGGCGGATAATGTTGTTAGTGAGGGGACGAGGAAGATGTACCTTGACTGCGTTAATGGGCTGGTGGAGCAGGGTGCGCAAGGCGTGGTACTTGCTTGTACTGAGCTGCAATTTGTGCTTAAGGAGGGAGATGTCGATGTGCCGCTGTTTGACACGGTGGAGTTACATGCTAAGGGGGTTGCCGAATGGATGTTGCGGGAGTAAGCCGGCGTAGAAACACAGATCAAACGATGTCGTTGCATGCCTGGTAAGAGCATTTTCTCGAGTTTCACAGAATTAGCCTACCGGTAAGACAAATGTATACCTGACGAAAGGTGAGTGACACGGACAGCGTTGGCCAACAGTAATGCACTGCAAATACTGCAGTATACTGCAGTAATGCACTGCTGGCTAAAACCCTAGCAGTACTGCAGTAATACTGTAAATATGGGGTCGCTACCGCTCTACTATAGTGACTAAGAAGCAAGGCTAAGCTAATATAAGTACGGAATACTTATTTTTATTCACTTCACTAGTAATAGGTATTAGAAGAGCTCTAGGCGAAAACTCAACGTTGCCGCTTCGTCACTAAAAAACCGGTAGAAAAGCGGCAATCTTGAGTTTCCGCCTGGAGAAGAGGTAGAAGGGCCGATGGCAAGTATTATAGCGACAGCGAGGTCACCGACAATGAGGTCTAGCGCTGCAGTACGCACTGCAGTAATGCAGTACTGTAGGCAAAATCTCTTGCAGTACTGCAGTGCTTGCAGTACTGTTGGCCAACGCTGGAGCCGGATTAGGTCACGATGTGTGCAATTCGTCACATCCAAAACCTGTATACGTGGTCCAGGCCCTACTGGACGCTTACCTGGATGAGCACATCGACGACGATTCCAACTTGTACTTCTACGGCAGTTACTACTACTTTCCAACGATCTATGTCTCGAAGAACAAATTTTCTGGTCCCCAGGAAGCCGCCGGTCAGCTTCTCAAGCTACTCAAGTGCGCAAACAGAGACGTCTACTATCGTATGTTCGATAGCCCATAGCCTCCCGATGCAGACGCTATGCCACAGCACATTGCTGAAGTTGAGGCTGCTCGAAGAGCGCGCAAAGCCAAGCTAGATGATGAAGAAGAAGAAGAAGAAGCAGATTAAGAACGTCAGCGCCAACTGCAGCTGCTCAGAGAGGCTGAGGCCGAAGCACAAAGCTACAAAAGCAGCGCCAAGGCCTCGAAGTTGCTCTTGCGGCTGAGAAGGAAGCAGCGGAACAAAGAATACTGCTAGCTCTTGAGGCGTCAGAGCAGCAGAAGATGCAGACCCGACACTCCTTGCGACTCGCGGTGGCGAGAGAGGTTGCAAAACAGGAGCGCCGAGACTTGCCTCAAAAAACAAGCTTCAAAAAGCAGGAGACAGAGGATGATTCGAAACACAAACGTGATCATGCCGACATAGGTCTGTCGAATATGAGAGAGAGGCGCATGCTTGAACACGATCATCGAAGCGGAACAGCGGCTGCCGCACAGAGCACGTTGAAGGGACGGGCTTCAACACAGAACTTGTTGCTTGAGAGCCGTGATCATTATGATGCTCGGAGCCACAGGAGACGTATGGAGCACTTGTCGTTGGCGAAGGCTATACCTGTTGATGTACCATTTCCCACATTGTCGTGCAATGCTCCGAGATGGTATATCGAACATTAAGGATTTTCAGGCCTGCGCGGCCGGATTCGTGAGCCCAACCTCAGCTTCTGCATAACTCTCTCCTCCGTGGTGTTTCGTCATTTTTGAAAGCCTCTCCTATCTCTATCGACAACGTGGAATAAGGCTCTGAATGCAGCTTCACAGTACAGTCTAGCCCTCAGTCTTCGAAAGGAGGAGGCGCTCACGCATTGATGCTAAGCCCCTGAGGCATCAACCCGACAAAGCCTAGCCATAACAGCTACAATGATGGCTTACAGCCACGGCGACGCTGATCCAGGAAAGAACGCTCCACGATAGTTGCCTCTATGGACTTCAACAAGAATCTATCAATCAAGATCTCTAGTTCCCGGTGTACCATCCAGCGCAATCAATGAGCAGAAATATTCGGGGCTCCCACCGAATTCATGCTCAGAGTCTCGCAGCCAAGTCGACAGGTTCTCTTTCGAGATCTCGGCAACGCTCGAACCATTTTATCGAATCCGGATTTTGTACGGTGGCACTCAGCTTTATGTCCTTACCACTAATGACTTGTTTGACTGCTATCTCGACTTTTTTGCCATTGATCGTCGTTGGTATGTCCGGAGCCGCAAGCACGTATTTCGGCACGTGCCGTGGCGATAGCCCCTCCTGGATAGCCGTCTTGATTTGATTGCGAAGCTCTTGGGTGAGAGGATTGCCGGGCTTCATGACCAGGAACAGGAAAACTTGCTCGTCTGGGTCATTTGGCCTCCGGCGTCCGACGCAGAGGGTGTTGCTGATGTAGTCAATGAATGGTGGCTTCTCGATGATAGCGTATACTTCACCACTGCCGAATCGAATGCCTGATGGATCTGCACATTACGTTAGTAGTTGTACGTAACGGAGGTGAATCCGGAACTTACTGAGAACGCCGTCGCTTCTGCCAGTCATGACATAGCCTCCAGTCTTGGGGTTTTGCTTTAACCAGTCATGCTGCGCCCAGACGTCGATGTTGTCAAAGCGCTCGAAGTATGCTGCACGATATTTCTTGCCGTCCGTATCGCCCCAGAAGAAGGCAGGCATGCTAGGGTACGGCTTCCTGATGACTAATTCTCCGGTCTCTCCCGTATGCGCAATTGATTCGCCCGTGACTGGATCAGCAACGTCGACCGTCGTTCCAAGGCCTGCAACTTGCATTTCTCCCGCACGGACTGGTCCACTTGGATCCATGCCGATAAGCGCAACGCCGTTTTCGGTGCCACCTGCTATGTTGCAAATTTGTACCGAGGATGGGAAGGTCCGGTAGAACCACTTGTATTGCTCTATTAATAAAGGGGCGCCTGTGGTGTGAAACGTCTTGAGTGCCGAGAGATCGAAGTCCACCTTGGGTATTGTACCCGTCATTTCCATCTCCAAGAGCAGGCGTGGACCTGCGCCGAGGAAGGTCACTTTGTATCTATCTGCTATGCGAAGCAGCTGCTTTGCGTCCGGGAACAACGGACTGCCGTTGTAAACGACGAGAGTTGCGCCGGCCGATAGATGACCGCACATACCATAGAACACAATCCATGATGTACTGCTGTACACCATGACAATGTCTTCTGGAGTCAGGCAGTTGTGAACCACCGATACCTTCTTGAGTTGTATGAGCATGCCGTGTTTGTGGACAATGCATTTCGGTGCGCCGGTCGTGCCGGAGGAATAGGCTATCAGTAGCGGATGATTGAACGATACTCGGTCGAAGACCAGCTCATCCGAGGACTCCGATTTCTTTAGGAACTCGTCCAAGGCTGGGAACTCGTCAGGTTGATCGGACGTTATTGGTATAACATAGATCTGGGGTCTTGGGGAAAGCGCATGCACAATCGTTCCTAGCTTTTGCGCCGTCGAGTATGCCTTGCCCTTGTAGATGGAGTGGCTGTCCATAAAGAGTATGCTTGGGGTGACCTGCTGCAACCTTGAAATGCAACCTTCCACGCCAAGCTCTGGGCTGATGGAAGTAAAGATTGCCCCCATCGACGCAGCGGCGTGGAAGAGGATTATGGCCCAGTTTGACGATGCAACCACAGCAGCTACGCGATCTCCCTTGTTGATACCATTGCGTTTGAGGGCACTGGCAGTTTGTCTGACCCTCTCGCGGAAACCTCCCCAGGTGATAACTTCTCCCTGGTCCCGATAAAGGTCTTGACCTTCACTAATGCCAATCAATGCAGGGGCGTCAGAGTTCGGGTTCGCAAAGAGCACATTCTCTGCGTAGTTCATCTCGAGTCCTTCGAAAAACGGCGGGATCTTGCTTATGGGAAGCGTGTCATCGTATGCTTTCCTGATGGTGGAGGGCAAGGGAGGCACCATGTCCATGTATGAATACAGATCGAGCCAGAAATCATGCGGGTTCTCCGCAGACCATTTTTGCAGTTCCTGCGTGTCTCTGTGGTTCTGCTTGAAACGCTGATTGACGTGCTGTCTGTACTCGTCCATCGCTACCCTTCCTTTGCGCTGTGAGGGCCGCCATAGTATTTCCGGTCCGCCGTTGTCGTTCGCCATTCTCTTAGGGGTGTATACCCGATGTCAACATGAACAGAAATTGCTAGAGCCAAACGACAACGTGCAACGCACGAAAAGCATTGTCAATGTAAACAATCCAGGCACGTTCATGGTACCGTGATCCCGGGGCAGTGGGTAACAATTTGGGGGAACCCCGACATCACGATAGTCCCGAGGGTCCCCGGGTGCCGCACCGAGTACCGAGCTTGCCGCCAGCCCTCGGCGAACTCGGTATGGCTCTGGTGATCAACAAGTCCGATCCAATGATAGCTACTCAAATCTGACCATGACTAGTCGATGTGTAGTTGATCTTTTCGTAGGGCCCTCTTAAGCTGTTTCGTTATTGGCTCCAGAATCGAAGCCATTCTCGATGCGCAGAAAATCGATAATTAGCGTTAAGCTATTCTCTTTTGTGCTTGATTCAACTACCGGTACGATAAGCACAGAAGAAAATTGCTTGGATAGCTTAGCACTAGTTGACAATTTTTGTACGCAGAAGGGATGGAGCCGCACATTGTCGCGATGCAGGTCTTGATGGTAAGGTGCTACCGATATACTGCGATTTTCACCGAGCTCGCTCAGAGTGCTGCTGCTATTGCTGCCAAGTCCTGTATAGACACGCATGTAAAGACTCTGACCAGGGTAGAAATGGTCCGATTCGACATCGTCTACTTGAGAAGGACTACATATTATAATTCCTAGCTCTGTGATCGGATACTGGACTGGGTGCTCGTGATTGTCGTCTTATCATAGGTTGACAAAGAAGCAGTCGATCTATGCAATTCGTCATGCAGTACTACAGTGCTTTTAGAATCTGCAAGCTCCCCGGTTCCAAGTACTCGGTAGGCGCTTATGCTGAGCATCGAGAGTCCATGTCCACCTCCGCTCTTGCGCTGTATCCAGGCTTTCTCCACAGCCTCCGCATCTAGTCCTACCCCTTCCTACACTACCGCCTGGATAGCCGCTAAGAGTAGCCTGGTGTCAAGGGCCAAACTACCAAACAGAACTAAGATCAAGTAAAGCTATACGTTACTGAGTATACTCGACGATACTATCACCACATCATTGCGAACATATCCCCTTTGATGACTGCATCTGTAGATCTGTTCTAGTGAACCATTCACAGGTGACTGGCTCCCCTACTCTTCGTGCCACCTATGCCCGCGAATGACAGCAATCTGTCAAGGGCCTTGATGTCACCCCTGACAGTCTGAACTTCTCCCGTGCCTTTCTTGCCTGTCAGAATCTGGTGCAATTCGGCTTTGCTCAGACTCAGAACCAGGTCCTCCTCATGTCCTTTTGACGGTCGCTTACTGGCTTGACGTCTATAAGTCAATACACCATTGCTCAAGATCAGCCTCCAACTCTCGTTTGTGTCTTTCACTTGAAGATCAATGCACATTTTCTGCTCGTCTTTTCCGGCTTTCTCTCCATCGAGGCTGATTGAAAGCCCGCCGAGCCAGTCCTCAACCTGTATACCCGGTGGCAAGGTGGCCATTGCTGTCACGTTAGTGGGTCTAGGCCTGTTGCCACCCTTCAGGTCCATCGACTGGCCCAAGTAGAAGTTTCTCCATGTCGCATTTTCAGACCCAAATCCGAGTCGCTCAAAGACATCCGCCAACAGCTCTTTGCACTGCGACCGTGCGACGGCAGTACCTCCAGCTTCATCCCCTGCAGCAAGGACATGACCTAACAGTGTCGCGGCGAATCTCAGATCACCTTGCTCTGTGAATGACTTGGCCTTCTTCAAGACTTCGTCCACACCTCCAATGGCTTTTACATATCTGCAGCCCTCTTCCCTCGGCGGCCATTTCCACAAGGTCTCTGCCGAACCATCAAACCAAGTCATGTACCGTTGATAGATCCCTTTGATGTTGTGACTCACACTTCCGTAGAACCCCTGGGTGTGCCATGCCCGTCTCAATGCCGGAGGTAAAACAAGCCTTTCCGCGATTTCCGCTCCATTCAAGCCAGTGTTCATCAGTCTGACGGTCTGATCATGCAGGTAAGCATACAGGTCTCTTTGTTCTTCGATATGTCTGGTCAACCTTTTATTTCCCCACGTCGGCCAGCTGTGACTCGCGAACAGAACCTCTGCGCCAGCTTCCTCGCAGAACAACTCCGAAGTCTCATCCAAGCCCTTGCTCCACGCTTTCGCATCCCTTGCCAACGCTCCTCGGAGAGTGACGATGTTGTGTAGTGCGTGAACTGCGCACTCCGCCACCAGCAAGGCCCGCTCATCCGGAAAGTACATGTTCATCTCCGCTGGTGCCTCTGTGTCCGGTACCATCTGGAAGACTATCCGCACATTGTCGATGGTCAGAGTCTCTCCCGTATGCTTAATGTCCACCGTGGGCGGGATGAGGCTTGTTGTGCCTTTAGAGGCGCCCATGCCCAAGCCGACGCCAATCTGTCCGACAGGAGATCTGGGAAGACGATTGCCGTACATATAGGTTGCCCGGAAACGCATGATTGGCCCTGCGAAGATGTTTTCAGAAGTAGCCTCTTCCATGAAACCTTCCGGAGCGATTATGGGGATGTCCTTCAAACCTGCTTCCAATACGGAAGCAGGCAGTACTCCTGCCGCACCACCATAGTGGTCTATGTGTGAGTGCGTGTAGATAATCGCTTTTACAGGACGAACACCCCGGTGGGACTGGTAGAGTTTCAGTGCTGCCGCAGCGCACTCACATGAGATCAAAGGGTCAATGACAATGATGCCAGTCTTGCCCTCAACGAATGTGATGTGGGAAATGTCGAAGCCACGAACTTGGTAGATGGATGGACTGATGCAATACAGGCCTTGTTTGGACAGCAATTGAGCTTGCCGCCATAGTTTGGGATTAGCGGTCGTGGGACACGGGCTATTAATGACGAAGTTGTGCTCGTCGTTGTTCCAGACCGTTTTCCCGCGGGCGTCTTTGATATGACACGGTTTTAGTGAATCTATGAAGCCGCGATCGGCGTCTGCGAAATCGGCAGTGTCCTCAAAAGAGGGCGAGATATAATCCGGATATGGCGGCCGAGCTGCTGCCATGATGGTGTGCAATCTGCCTCTGACCTCAAGCGCACTCCTAGCTCCGGTTGCTTCTCGTCACGTGGCACCGCTCAGGAACGGAAAGGATATCTTCCTCTAAAGATCTGGCGAATTGTATGGCGTTGAGGGACAACAAGAAAGAAAATCCGGTCACATGCGCTATAAATGCAGAATCGCTCACCTTGACCTCGGTGGGCCCTCAGGAGCTAAAGACGAGATTACTGCAAGATGCTTAGCGGCTATGCCAGAGTGGAGGACAGTGGAGAGACAAAATCTGGCTGTGATCTATGCCGCCCCGTGGCAGTCTAGATGAATGTCAAGGTGAACCAGAAAGCTTTGCACAGATTCAAGGAACTGGATAACACCAGACCCCGCTCCCCACAAACGGAGCCGGCTAGGGGGTCTCGGTAAGCTCGGCAGTGATCGAATATCTGGGGTCTAGGCTACAGTGGGCAAAGTAGCTCTACGTTGATAAAGGCCTGTATCCCAACTTTACTCACTGCACTCCCATCAGCACAGAAGCCTCTCACTGACTATTCAGCTAAAGAGAGTCCTTTCTTGTCGTTCACAAAGGTTTACAATATGGCCGTCCAGCCCACTGAGAAAGGAATGGCCGTCTCTAACCATGTCGAGTCACGCGAGGATGCACCCCAAACAATGGAGGGCTCCAAGTATGAGGTCTCTGAAGAGCAAGACATCAGCCCAGCCGAGGGAAGGAAGATCATACACAAGCTCGACAGACGTCTCGTTTCCGCCACCGGCCTTATGTTCGCCATATCTTTGATGGATCGGACCAACCTGGGCAATGCAAATATTGCCGGTATGTCCGGGGAGTTGGAACTCAAAGTCGGTGTTCGCTACGTAAGTGGTATCTTGACCTCCCTCTGATAATACCAGACTGACGTGACCAAGTCTCTCTGCGTTCTCCTGTTCTTCGTTCCATACATAATTTTCCAATGGCCCAGTGCCATTCTCGCAAAGAAGATTGGTCCTAGGTACTTCCTTCCCGGAGTATGTGTCACCTGGGGAATCGTCATGACGTGCACTGGATTTATCAAGTCCTGGAAAGAGCTTGCTGTTTGCCGAGTCCTCATAGGTATTTTTGAGGCAGGACTATTCCCTGGAGCGCTCTTCCTATTGCAAGTGTGGTACACCCGATGTGAGTCCTGTCCCATCCTGTGAATGTCGATTTTCGGGATGCTGACACGCGCAGACGAGGTACACAAACGATATGGCACATTCTATCTGATTAGTATCCTCGGATCCTCCTTCTCTGGTGTACTGGCCTTCGCCTTTCAACAGATGGCCGGTGTCAACGGATGGCTAGGGTGGAGGTGGATCTTCATCTGGGAAGGAGTACTGACAGTCCTCATTGCGATCCTCGGATTCTTTTTGATCATCGACTTCCCCGAAAAGGCACAAAACAGCAGGAATTTCCTCAAGCCTCACGAGCTCGAATATGTCATCAGACGCTTGAACAAGGATCGTGGCGAGGTTGGGGTGGAACCTGCCTTCAACCTGAAAGAGTATCTGAAATCTGCTCTGGATATCAAAATCTGGGCATTCGGTTTCGTTTTCACGTGAGTACCAAATCAGCGTCGCATAGCTAGCACGAATACTAACATTGGCTCAGTCTCAACACGCTTCAGTCCTACTCCATATCATTCTTCCTGCCGCTCATCCTGAACAACAAGCTTGGGTTCAGTGTTGGTATCTCGCAACTCATGAGCACGCCACCTTACATCTTCACTGCTTTCTGGATCTTTGGTCAAGCCTGGTTTGGTGACAAGTTTCATCTACGGGGCCCGATCATCATAGCCAACTCTTTGGCATCCGTTGTAGGACTATGCCTCTTGGCTTGGACCGAGTCGGCAGGCTCGCAATACTTCGGCACCTTTCTCGTCTGCGGAGCCACAAACTCATCCATCGCGACTGTCATGGCATGGCAGGCAAACAACATTCGCGGGCTTTGGAAGCGCGCTTTCGCCAGCGCGGCTCTAATCACTTTGGGCGGAACGGGTGGCATTATTGGTGCACTTGTTTTCCGGTCACAGGATGCACCACAATACTTTCCCGGCATGTATGCCTGCTTGACGTAAGTCGACTCTCATCTTCTGTATGTGCTGACATAGTGACTGACTGTTTCTAGGGCTTGTGCTTTGACCATCCTGATAGTCAGCGCGCTAGACCTACATTTCGTGAGAATGAACAAGAAGGTTGATCGTGGAGAAGCTACCATTGAAGGACTCGAGGGTTTCAAATACACTATTTAGATAGGCGTTGTCAAGCCTCTTATGGCAGGTAGCAGATCTGCCAACAAGTCCCTGTCGATGTTCTTCCTGCAGGGTTCACAGTATATACACTCCGGGTGCACACAACTCTAATGATGGGGCATAACCAGAACGCAGTCCGAGTATTCTTCTGTTCGTGACTCGAAAACACCATAACCAAGTACGCGAGGCACGGGCTTGAATGTACAATATGCTACTGGTATCTCCTCCGCCGCCAGAGTGTTAGATTCGCTTGACCTTCCTTATATAGTAATCATGTGCCATCTCACGGGGTGCGAAAGCAACGGGTCCGGCACTACGGTGAAAATTATAGCCAAAGGTGCTTGAGTACCGGCCACGTTGCTTTCGCGGGGCGTGCATCTCACCCTCATTACCTGATGCCTTAGGCAGAAATCTAACATTCTGGCGTCCGAGGGGATACAGCTGATCTGTCGGTAGGCTCCACGGCTAAGGCGCGTCTCGCAGCATGACCACTTCCTATACTCAGTTTGCCCGGGTCAGCCAAGTCGAACGTACCGTGCCGGTACGATACAAAAGTATTAGGTACTGCTTGTGTTGGATAACCTCCGAGGGGACAAGCTTGGCGTGACGGAAATATGTGCACCTCAAACATGCTTCGGCAAAGCACAAACAGTGCAGGCACTTTTGCTTTTTCTATGACCCAAGCAAAGTGAATAACATAGTATATCCAGGATATGTGACTTTGTAACGCGCATGAATCATCCCCTTCGTTTATAAAGACATGTCTTTGGGCTTGTTGATGCGTCCTTTTCATAACATTGTGTAGCTATGGTATTCCAAGAATCAAAAACATAATGTAGGAGCAAGCAGATGTGAAGTATGCAATCTTTATATGACGCTATGCCTAAGCTAAGGGCTGAGCTGGGACTGGCGGGGCAGTGATGTCGATGCACTTAGGCCTGGATACGTAAGCATGGAGCCACAGCGTCCCTAACTATGCTCCAGCTTCTGGGGGATGCAGGCCAGCCTACAAACAAAGTGGTTACCCTTACTCGTGCGATTGGGAACAGCGACCACTAACCACTTGCACTGCTTTTCGAAAATATACAACAACCTAGGCCTGCTCTAGTAGCTAGTCGACCACAAGGAGTGTTATTGCCATCAAAGCTTACCAGCCACAGCTTTTTCGCATCGAGTCAGTGTGAGTTACATGTTCCGTGTGGCGAAACTCCTGCAACGGGACCTCGGGTGCAGATGACCGAACAGTTCTCGTGTTCAATATATTCTTTCTGATTGCCAGTAGCCATGCCCACGTTCGTGGCAACTTTCCAAGTTTCCCCAAGTACCAATTGGCGGTCCGCGGCCTGATGGCTCAAGCAGCATCAACTTCATCAAGCGCGCCACGTATGCCTCGCGACCGTTCAAGAATCGTGTGCCAGCGTTGTCACGCAAGGAAAGTCAAATGCGACCTGATTAACAAACTTCGCATTAGTGGCAGCTGCACCAATTGTGAGAAACGCCTCGAGGTGTGTCGAAGGAGGGGCCACACAAGACCACAGAAACTTCAGGGCCTGCTATCGGGAAATCACGCGTCTTCTGATTTGGTCTTGAATAATGCTCCTGACACGGCGTGGCCAGCACCTTCCTTGATCGACGCGGTGACAACACCCCCAGAGCTGAATCACAACAATGAGAGCGGCCCACGCCATTCACAACCGACGCCCTCGTCATCCGATGCCCAAAGCTATGAACGACATAGTGCACAACTAGCTTCGCCAGAGGACCTCATTTGTGGCGAGCGCCAACAGCATCTAGTACAACAGTCTTCCAGAGCAGCGAATACCCAGGGATATGTTGGAGAGTTCTCAGTGTTGGAACCCTATATTCCACCTCGTTCCGAAAGCTCAACCTTCGTAGGTTCTTTCTCTAGGATGATCGAAGAGCGAGCCTTGATCGCGACAGGGGCCGCCCACTCACCTCCTCAGTCGATGGTACATGCCCTCAGTGCCACCTATTTCAAGTATCTATATCACCGTGTCCCCGTGATAGACCGTCAAGACATTACCTGCGCAGATCCCTCTACGCTTCTTATCCAGTCCGTATGCTTGGCCGGGTCACTCCTGCGCCACCCAAGAATGACGAGAGGCGTACTAGAGAGTGAAAAGTTCTACGTCCGGGCCAAGACACTGTTTTATCTCAACAACGAAAACGATCCGCTTACAACGGTCAAGGCCATGTGTCTGCTCTCTCTATGGACTGTTACACCGCCTACGGTTGTCACGATGGACTGCGGCTGGAACTGGCTCGGTCTTGCTATCCGTTTCGCACTTCAAATGGGACTTCACCGAGAGTCAACTTATTCTCGAAGGTCGGCTCCTGGCTGTGCCCGCAGAATAGCATGGTTTCTCTATGCGCAGGACAAGCTGCATACAGCCTGCTTTCACCGGCCTCAAATGCTCAAGGCAGTGGATTTTGATACTCATCCGCCCACATTGGCAGATTTCGAAGACTCCGAGAATGACCAAGCTCGCTTGTTCATCCTCTTCTCGGACTTGATGACGATTCTAGCAAAGACATTAGATGTGCAGCATCGAGTCCACACACTGACACCAGAAGACGTTTTGTCGACGCTGTCGGATCTGAAGGCCTGGGTTCTCAAAATTCCTCCGGACCTCCGACTCGTCGATATGCAGGGCAGAAAAATTTACCATCGAGAATTCTACGAGATCCTTGTCTGGTATTTTACTTGCATCCTTACCTACTTCCACATTCATGGGCGGTTCTTCCAGCCTTCAATGGCCTCCCGCATATGCATAGTGGCATCGTCGTGTATCATCCGCCTGTACCAAGAGATGGACTACCGCGACGAAGTCACCCATCTTGGCGCAATCAACAACTGGACTATGATGGTGGCATCACTTCCACAGCTCAACTCTCTCGGTAGAGAGAACCTCAATGTCAACATTGGGGAGAACACTTCCCCCTCCAATGCGCTGTCCTTAGAAGAGCTTGATATCCTCATGGAGATTCTTACACAGAGGACTGTAAAATATCCAGGCGCAAAAGCGATAATCGATAGGATCCAACACTTTAAGAGGGAGCCGCCATCACATCCGCTCCCGGGTCTAGGTGATGCGACCAGACATCCCTCGGCTTCGACGTACGTGCCAATACCGAACGTGCACGACTTGTTTCCATTCCCCAAGGCGTTGTCCCCCCGAATGGAGCTGTTGTACACTATGCCGGAAGAAGACCTAAGCACTAGATTGTTCGAGAGCTATCCCGACTGGCAGATGGAGTACCTGTTCAGCGTGGACGATATCAGCGGGCTATTCTCGACCGACATCGAAACATTGCTCTGACAGCTTCGAGTTTTCGCGGGTGTATCCTCGTGTGGTCGTCATGTCAAGAACAGAGGTACCTGAGCTGGAAATCCACTGCTAGGCATGCACTACTATGGAGGTTAGTCCAACATTGGAACGAACGAAATTCTCACAACATGGGCTCAGTCTGCTGAGAAGTGGTGTACACGGCATACCGAAGCACCTAGCGAAGGCCGAAAACATGAAAATGCCTCCCCCGAGTACAGCTACCCCACTGAGGGCCCAAGGCTGTCTGAGCAACCACTCTACTGGGGGTACAGGTCACAGCATCCAATCTTCATAGGGAAGAGTAGATCAGGCATACATGAGGCTGACCCATCTTCTCCAACCCAGTGGATTACAGCAAGTCAGATTGCAGGGAGGAGCGAAGGGTTTCCTCGCATCCAAAGACGTGCCATGCGTCGCATCGTACGACATTGTCAGGTCGCTGAGCTAAGTCAGCTTGTTAGCTAGGCGTCGTGGCCGCCCTCGCCACCTCCTTTGCTAATCCCTCGTTGCCTCCATCGATATCAGGATCAAGAGAGGAGGGTGATCTCATTCCAAAGCTTGACGTTATTGCGCAACATCCTGTATGGAGACGCTGGTGGTGAGGGAGAGTGCTTGTGAGAGGCAGATGTTGGAAGATCGGCCAAGGTGAAAGGACACCCAGAATGCTGTAGCATTATTACCGAGCAAAATCACGTTACGTATAGTTCTCCATGGCGGTAGAATGAAGGACGCCAAATTGTATACTACGCATTTGCAAAAGCGAGCAACTCGTCTACAAGAGAGAGGACTTTCAGAGCAATACCGATTCGCATACTAGACCAATGTACATACAGTAATTGATTCCATTGTTGCAAGTCCATCCACAACCACAGTCAATAGTATCTGAACCCCAAATCTACAATTTTGACTTCTGCGATTGTGTAATGGCCTTAGTCCACTCGAACTTGGGCACGAACGCGTTCGTCAACGCCGTATACATCTCCTTTCTAGCTCCGTACCACCTCACCGTAATGGAAAAGTCCCCTCCCCCAGCCGGCAACGGCAACCAATTACACCTCCAGCTCGGCGGCGGCGTAACATCCGCAGGCTGCAATAAGATGCAGAACTCGCCGTCCTTGCTCTCCTCGCTGAGTGGCGTACCGTCCACAAACGTCATGTCATCCCGATCGCCGATGCAATACCTGTTTTGCTCGTTGGGAATGAGGTACTGCGCTCTGTTGTATGCTGTTACACTCCAGAACCCGGAAGGGATCAAGGCGGGTTTTCGCGGGAAGCGGAGCAGGATTGCTTCGTCGGCGCCGATCTGGAGGTGGCCCTTGAGAGACGGGTATAGTGCTTGGTCTGTTGTTAGGGCCAGGTAGCCGCGCTTCGCGATGTAGTATCTTGCGGCATAGTGCGGGCCGAAGGCGCCCTGACAGCCTGGGAAATTGAGGGACCAGTTGTTGCCGAGATCTATCTTGTCGGCGTTTAGAGCGGCTCGTGCTTGAGTTTCTGCGTATTTGGGTCCGCCTGAGAGATCGACGTTGGGTGGACATGTGAAGACCTTGTTTTTGATGCCACTTCGTGTGAGCAGGTCGGCGATCCAAGGCCGGTCTTGTAGTACGGGGGACTGGTTGTAATCTGCGAGTGCCGCCGTCAATCGTAGGACTGCTTGTGGAATCGAAGCCTTGTCTGATGGTCGATGTTCGGGTAGTGTAAGCATGGAGAGATCTAAGGGTGGGGCGATAGGCTCATCGTTTCGTTTGACCGAATCAACTTCGACTTGATCTTGAAACTGATTTGCAAGCTTTTGGTCTGCGGCGGTTGGTGTTGTAGCGATGCGTCCGAGAAGTATACCATAGGCAGCTGGGAAATTTATATAACCCACGTAGCCATTAGTGCCTTGTGGTGAGCCTTGATGAATGCCAAAGTCTTTGTCAGCAAAACGAACAAGCCATTTTCCAGGTTGGTGTCCTTGAAGGCTGCCGATTTCGCCAACGACATTGCCGTAGCTAAAGTGTGATCAGCTCAGAACGGGACAGGAAGCGTGGAACTGGCTGCTTACGGGTCGTAGAACGGCCAAACCCAGTACCGGTCCTTGATGTCAGGAACGGTAATTGCCAGGTCATGGGAAGACAGATCCACGAAGATGGTCGAGTATAAGGTGTCAACATTGGGCCGGATTACTTTGAAATCGTTTGAAGTCGTAAGCTGTCGGTCATGGTAGATTGTGTTAACAGAGGCGCCGGGGAAAGTAGCGACGTATTTGCCAAACTCAAGCAATGGATATCCATACTAGGTAGTCGACATGTCAGTGACCCAGCGAAAGAAGGACTTGTTGCCCGCTTACCATATAGGCAAAATTGAGCGCATATTGGTCGTCTCCGGCTGTTCGGCTGGCCATGTTGCTTGTGTTGTCGTTGCGTAGATCTGTCTTTGCTCACATCGAACATCGGCACCCTCGAGTCGCTGATGAACGATGGCATCCGTCGAGGGTGATGTTCCGCACCTAGCCCAAGTCGGCTGTGAGTAGCCGAAGCCACCTGGTACCGAATCTACCGAAAGCTCGGCGAACTTGAAGAGTTGGATTTGTGGGCCTTGAGCTCCATGTTGGACCGACCACGTGGAGTGCCCCACACTCCGGATGTTTAGCCTATGTGGTCCTGACACTAATGCTCGGAAGTGAGCATGGCCATGTCGGAAGCCTCGAGTATGTATGATGCAGCGAGGCACGGGCGTGTATCGTGTAGCGCACGGCAAGAAGTGCCTGGGTCTACTGTATCTGCCATTCGCAGCCCTCTGATGCTGCTAGTCCCGGACTCAGATAGTTCAAGCTGATGGAACGAGGCTTTGGCTGATAAGCAGTAAGGAGAAGACTTGTACGACGTTCACAGACAGCTGAGGGTCCCATCATGTTGACACAATTCCCCGCACTTCTTTCTCGATCTTGACCAACAGCACAGCCTCAGTAGGTTCACCCTCCACATCTAGAAGATGCAAGAACCTGTATCCCGCCTTTAACCGATCAAGTCTGATGCAAGCCCAAGCACAGAGATCGTCTCTCCCCATCATTTTGTCGTCCTTGACCTTGATGCGGAGAAAACTAAGCTGTTCAAGCACATCTGGCACATCGGTCCAAGCCATCTTCTCAGTCTGGCCCCAGTCTGGGTTGGCAGACCTAGAAGTGCGACTCCTTCGCTTGAGCTTCCGTTCGTCCTCTTCCTTCTCCTCCCCAGCGCTTTGTCTGCTCTCCTTATCAGTGTACTTGGATCTCCAACTGTGCGTGTCGGATTGCTCGCTCTTCCCTTGTCCAGGTGGACCATGGGTATCAACGTGCAGCTGGATTGTGACGGCCGGTTTCAGATGTTCAGCATAGCTTGATCCTTTCTCTGGTGGCATTGGCAGGTTCTGTCCCGCAATAAGTCTGATGGTCAGATTCAGGCGCCGCCGGACTGCATGTGATTGCTCCGATACGTTAGTGCTTCGGAAACCATCAGGTTTAAGAACGTAGCCCTCCTCGCCAGCAAACATGCCCTCATTCAGCATCATACCTCTATCAAGGCTTTGCCAGTTCAAAGCTACTATCTGTGCACCCTGTCGCCAGCTGAAGGCCGGATCAATATTGCTACTATCCAGCCGCCGAGCGGAAGGATAAATTCGAACAAGATAGTCCCGGTTGTGGTGGAACATGTCTGGACCATGGTTGGGGTGAGAGTGTATGTCGCCAAGTTTGTTCTCATCCAGGCTGAAAACGTGTGTTGGAATCTTGGCTTCTGGCTGTTGGAAACTTTTGAATGAATATGCTCTTGTGTACACTCCAAGCCTTGACAAGGAATCTATGATCTTCACTGCCTTGTTGTGCTGCGAGGATTGCTGAGACAAGGCTGTGCCGTCTGTCGGACCCGAGTCGCTGGTTTCCGAGATCTCGACAGGGTCATTTGGTTCAGAATTTGTGATTGGTGTCCATTTGACCTTGATGAGAATCTTGTTGCGCAGGGAATCCGGAGTGGGAAGACTCTCGATGCTGCTGTAAGACTTGCCAGACATATCGACGAGATGTCCTTTCCAGGTCTCTTCCATGATATCGACCATGACCTGCTGCTGATCGAGGTTGCAATGGACCTCTAAGGAGACAATGATGGGCAATGTCGAGGCCTTGAATGCGGCATCTCGAATTGCTTCGCAGACTTCCCGAAATGCGATCTGCTTTGTCAAGGTATAACCATGGTAGACGCGGGGCTCAGTCTTCAGCACCGCTCTCCGTTCAGCTATCTCTACAGCTGACAAATTCTCTGCGAGCTCATCGCCTTGGTCATCGTGTCTCTGTGTTCCTGGTGATCTCTTAGGTGGTGACTTGGAGGAACTTCTCCGCAGCCTGTCCTGGGCCTTCTCACCGAAGCTCTTCAACTTCGACATGGCCCTATGTCTCTTAGGAGCGGAGGATCTTTCATGTTCCACATCTTCGACGTCCGAGCTGCTGACACTGGATACCTCGTCCTCGCCGTCCCAGACATCGACCTCCAAGCACCTACATCCTCTCAACAGCACATTGGTGTACGAGTCGGCGGTCGAGGCCCCGTATAGCTGGTTGCCACTAAGGTAGGTATTATGTGAGGAGGAAATGAAGTAGTTGCACAAAGGAAGGGACAGATCGTGGTTCACGGGCGGCGCCTGAGCTGCTGATGCGGGTGACTGCCACCAGCCGATATATTGATCGTATGAGGTCAAAGGAGGGACATCTGCATCCTGAGGACCACTGGATGACACCAGATCGTTGAATATGCTCTCGATATAGCGCGCGACGACCGGGGTAAACTGTTTGACGACCTGATGGTCTTGCAAGGCGGACGACTGTCCACCACCAGCCTTGAGCGTTGTGCGACGCCTAGATTGTTCCGAATGCGACATCTTCGTATTAGAGACCACACGATATCGACCTATAGAAGAAGCCTTGTTCCCTATGCAAGATCAGCAGTATGAGGACTGGCGGTCAACGACAGCACGTGGGGAACAAAGACCGTGGAACATGCGCATACAGAGGCTGTTTGTGGAATGTCAGAAGTATGATACTGTAGTCATCCTTCATTGGACACAACTTTCTGCCTAGACACCTAACGACTGACACTCATGAACGAGTTTGTTCGCTTGGAGTTCAGATTGACTGCGATCAGCTTGGACGAACGAGGCGGCTTCGTATGTGAACAAGCTGCCCGAGCCGGCGGGGGGCGATCGGCAGCCCTAACAGGCCCAAAACCAGCGAAGTCACGAGACTCAAGGGCACTATCTGCTCGATAAGTTATAACTAAGACGAGATTGTTCCTGCTTCCCAGACCGAAATGGTCTCACATGAGCTCGCGACAAGCAAGTACAAGAACACTGAGTCGCTGCCTCCACTTTCCGCTAAGACGCTCGCATCGCTTCATCTCATTCGCTTTTCGCATGATACGAGGCTGTCTTCCGCACGGGATGCTCTACCGACTGCTCCCAAGGCTCGAACAGTTCAGATCTCGAAGAAGTCCGGCCTGGACGCTCCCCATCAGTGTATGATGGCTTGCTCAGAGTGTGCTCTTGAAGGTCATGGTGATGCTAAGTGGCTCAAGCAATCCAATAGCTTTCATTTGTTTCATTGTTCTTTGCTATCAGCATTTTCGTCCGAACAAATGCGCGACCTGGAAGCAAGCCTGCCTAACTTCCGAAAAAGTATCCGTCGCCTAATGGATCCCCGACTGCCCTTTTGCCATTCTAGAGCCTAGTGAAATTGAATAATCAACTTTGAGCCGAGAGCAACTTACCATTAGATTGCGTGAGGCCTGCAGCCCTTCAGCCGTGAGAGCTGACGGACACGAGTTCTGCTGAATCTAGGTTACAGGACAATCCCGTAACTACAGCGTCGTGGACAACATCTTGCCATTCGTCAGGGTTTTCCAAAAACGTAGAAGAAGACGCTTGATCTATATCATGAAAGTTAAGCACTTCCCAGTCTTCCACCACATCAGGCTCGGTATCTGGAAGAAGCATTGCTGCATCCCCCTGGCAAGAGCCAGAATCTTCCATGTCGCTGGTAGACATGAGGTGCAGAGTCTTCAAAATTGATGTAATGCTGCGAGACTGCTCCTGATCGATATAGCAAATGGAGCGACGGTCGAACACGTCCGAGACCGATACATCAGTCTCGGGGTCGATATCCACCGGGGTCTTGATGCCAAACACTGGCCTCAAATCATGCCAGTCAGGCAACGGGACAGATCTTGGATGACCAGATCCACAGAATTGTGAGGCTCCCATGTTGCGGTAGATTGCAGCGAGTTCTGGCAGCTCGTAGACCTGCGAAATGCCATAACCAGCATCAATCACTTTGCGTTGGAGCAGAGATTGCGTTTCATGAGGGCTCTGACCAGCAAGTGCAATGTTGATCATGTGGATCAAGCCGGCACTTAGATCTGGTCTAGATGGCGCTGCAAATTTGTAATGATACCACCAGTACCTCGCAACATATCGAAGCAGAGGCCATAGTGTGCATGATCCGAACCACGTTTGGAATTGTATCCAAGGCCGAACTACGAACATGGCCCCGAGATGGCGTATTTGGTTAAAGCACATTTGCGTCATTGTGCCGTGACCATGCTCGAAGCCCGGTATGCCTGCGTTCTCTAGGAACGTTTTGGTGGAAGGCACTCGAAAGGCTACCCTGTCCTCAGGACCGTTAAGTAGCAAGGGACTGCAGAGGTCAAGCAGCTCATCGTCTGAGTAGTTGGACACGGACTGGCGATCAAGCGATGTCTCTGCCGTTAAATGTAATTCTGCAATGTCGCGTACTGCGGCTGCCAGCTCTAACTTGTTGAAACTCCTGAAGCTGGTAGCCACGAGATATGCTGCCAGGAGAACAAGCCGGATCTGTTCAGCTGACCTCGTCTGAAAGAGGCCTACAATCGAGCTTTTACAAACTGAGATATCTTGGTCTGAAAGTGCTTCAAGCGCTACGTCGTCGAGCAGTATACACGATGGCTCTCCGATAACGATCAACGGCTCATGTTGTTGCCAAATCAGCCAGGCGGTTAGGTCTGGAAGTTCGGAATGGCCGCACCGCAGGTACCGAGCTCGACCATTGCATATAGGGGTAGCTAAGCGTGCGTAGAGTCTGTTGGTTTGATCTATCGCCGGGTTGAATGAGCCATGACCCTCATTCCAAGTGATAACGTGCCAATCTTCCAGTTGCGGGTCGACTTTGAGCTCGTAACCAAGCATCACATCGTGCTTGCAGGGTGTCGTCTGCTCATGCTGGTGAGCAATCTTGGACTGGCAAATGGTCGCAAAGATATGCTTCTTCGGTCCACCCTGAGCGGGACATGAGATAGAATGTGACTGGCAGTATTCATTCGTCGTGGAAGTCCATCGATGCTCGACGAGATGATACGGCTGTGCTCGCTGTTGCTCTTCTTGTACGTTACGGAGGAGCCTCATCCTTCTCATGTAGAAGCAAGGGCAATCACGGATGAATTCTGTCCTTCTCCCCGAATTGCCTTCACGCCATGAGCAGCAGATGAACCACAGTTAACATCTTTAGCACGAAATAAGGCGCAACGTAACTGGCCCAATGTCGGACATGCAAGGCTTCGGACATTCGCTGTACAAAGAACTTAAGTGCGAATCATTGTTGTAAGCTTCCCGTGGATGGGAAGCTTGCCTAACACCAACATCCGAAACCGTCAGGTCGTGCTATCATTGCCACTTGTCGTGGCCTCTCGCATATCACGCATGGACATGGATGAAGCTGTTTATGTGTGAAGGGGGAAAAGCTATGCCGAAACTGTCCTAAGGTGAGGTCCGTACATAAATCTTTGTGCGTCGGACGTCAGGCGTGTCGGTGATGATACCCTCCTCGGGAAGACTTACGAACAAGCAAATATGTTGTCGCTTCACGCTTGAAGATCAAGCGACATGCGAAGTTTGGGAGCTAAAGACACGTGCACAGCCAACCATGTGGTGTGCTCGCATCGCAGGAATTCCACAGAAGATGCGGCGCATGGCAAGATCCAAGCGAAGCTTCAAGCGCAGATAATTTATTAGCCAATAAAATAAAGGACATCTGACGCTGTCGAGTGTTTACCAAGGAGGTCTGTACAAACGATGTAGCGAAGGCTCTCCGCTGACGGTTGTGTGTTTGACGCGTGCAAATTAACCCACAGTCAAGTGCCACCGGAGAGTAAAACGCACCACCAATGTGTCTTCAATGTGGACTTCATCGCGGTAGACGTGTCCTCAAGTCTTTGGCTTCGCGAGCGATACAGTACAGTACTTCGCTGTGTAAAGCAGGGCTCATCAACCGGGGGATACAACGCAAGTTAGTCAACGACACAGCGGCATTGTTACGATGTGTACAGGTTGTGGTTCATGGTTGACAGAGCTACAATCCCAGGCATGCAAATTCAAGTAGCATCCAGATGGTCAGTATAACGTTACAAGTACAACTTAGAGCGCTCGATGGAAACTCATTCTGCGGGGTTACTATGTGTCTTGACCGCCTACTATCTTTGATTTGCATGGTATCGTCTTCGTCAACCATAAACAGAGAGTCTATGGGATTTGGAGTTACTTCTTCCATTCTGCATGTATCAACTAACTCGAACCTGAGACCGCCAGCCTGGATTAAGAGTTAGCATAGTTCACGTAAGAAGAAGGGAATGACTAAGACTTACTTCATCAGATGATCCATGAACGTCTGCAACGAGACGTCGTCTGTGAAAATTGTCTGAGCAGTCTGTGAGACACCGCCATAACCTCCAGTTGCATGTGTCGTCGAAGGGTTGAGTTTCGAAAGTAGAAATCGTGCCTGTGAACCACCTGCGTCACATATGATGAACCGTGGAAGCGGGAATCGATCTTGCACGAGTTCTCGTGCATCCTCTTTCGGCGAGTCAAGAACGCCCTTGAAGTTTTCGTATCCTTCTTGATCTTGATAACCAGCTTTCCGCCATTCGGCCATTGTCTCACCATGGTAAATGAGGATCTGGAAGAAGGTGTCCAATAGCAAGATGGTGTTCGGTTGAATTGAAGCCGAATCCAACAGCACCGGCTGACTGCCCTCTTGCTCCAAGCTGTATGAGTCGAGCGTTGGCTGGATCATGATCAGTGAGTCGCCCACGTACTCATGATTCAGGACGTGTCTGTAAAATGCCGTCTCGTCGGGAGAGTTGTTGAAGACCTGCAAGAATTGTGACCGCCGAAGGTGGAACACAAATTGAGGATACAAGGTGAAATTCTTGTCGAGCCGGAAAGAGGTAGGGTCGTCTTTTCGGTAGTCTGCAAATCGCGAGCACAGTCTGATGAGCATTCTGTCCACCCACCGCAGTACATCCGGGCCATCATCAACCTCAGCCTTGAATACAGCGATACGTGCCATCAACACTGCTGCGGCTTCTTGGTCAAATGATTGTGCTAGCGCGGGATCGCCAGCTGGACCACTCAGGTTTCGTGCTACGGTTGTGACTCGCAGATGATATTGTCCGGAGGAGTGCTGGTAATAGGTCAAAAATTGCATCATGCCTCGCTGGGCGCCCTGTTGAACGGGTACGGGACCCCCCTGATTGGCAATCTCGAAGTAGATGCCATAACTGGCAGTTGGGTCAATACCACACATCTTCCACGCAGAAGTGTTTCCGATACCACATTCAGTCTCGCCAACGGCACTGGACTTTTTGTTCAGGGAGACCGCATGACCGATGAGGCCTGTGACTTTCAGTTCTTTTGTTGTGACAACCTCAAGCGAAGCGTTGAATCCCATTAGCAGGTTGTCCTGCTCATCTTTCTCGAAAACTCGGATGAAGGATTGCTTGAATTGCGATGATGTGAAGCTGTCCGTCAAGATTATGTGGCCGCCTGTAGAATTGGCTAGGCTCTTCATTTCAAGCAAACCAACTTGATCCAAACATCCAGCAAAGATGTCAATAACATGTCCGTTATGTGCTGTTCTCTTCGACAGCTGGTCGTAGAACTTGACGGCCTTCTTGAAGTACTTCACGTTGTCTCGGTCAATGTCATGGTGGGATCGGATTGGCTCTCGCAGCTCCGGACCAACGACCATGCCTGGACCTTCAGTGGCAGCACCACCAGCGAACAGCATAATTCGTGCACCAGCATTTTGGAAGGATGTCTCGAGCAGACCGACAGCCACACTCAGAGCAACTCCAGTCGACCTCAGTGCCCTACGATCGTTGGAAACTGGCCATGGGTCTCTCTGCATCTGCTCCAGAGCATTGGTAATTTGGAATTCTGCTTGCTGAACAGGGAGCAGAAATCGTGCAGCTGGGCCCATTGGTGGTGGCGGTCGTCCTTGCTGCGGTGGCATGTTCGGTCTCAGGCCGGGCGCTGAAAGACCTAGCATTTCTTGTACCTGTTTCGCAGGATAGTCCTTGCTGCCTCGAAAGACGTAGGACTTCGAGCACTCATTGTAACCAATCTCGTGGACTGCGACATTCGTGCCGTATGTGACCAGACCGACTAAAGCATTTGCCGGCAGAAGCGACAAGCTCATGACCAATGTCTCCTTGAGTGCCTGCAAGCTGTCCTCCTCTTGACACGTATCCACAACATAGACGAAGATGGGAGGGGCTGGCGCTGGTCGAGGTAGTCTGTATTCGACAGTGGTGTTCATGCTGTGCATCTCAGTAGGCACATTCTCAGCACTGATGTCGCTGTAATGGCGAGGAAGAGCATTTCGTTGTAAGCAGAAGGGGCAAATCCAAATCTTTGCTCGGACATCGACATTGCAGAAGGGATTGAGCACAGCTTTACAGGGTGCTCTGCAGACGACAGGATCGTATGAGAGCAATGGACTGCTCAAGGGCTTGAGAGGTGTCAAGCATGCGCCAACGGGGACAACGAGCCTGGAGGCTTCCTGGAAAAGTGTAAGCAGGAGGTGCCAGACGTAAAGAGGTCCCATACCATGCGCGTGCTTGGGAAGACATTCCAGCTGAGTCTGACACCGTCTCTATCCTCTATCTCCGCCCAGGAGTCTTTGATGGCCTCGTACTGGCTCTGATCCATCTTGGGCTATTGTACAGATGTGCTCGCGACGTAGGCGGCGAGAGCGGGTGATTAGACGATGGTCAAGGCTGTATTACGTGTGGCATGATCCTCGAGTGTTAATGGTGCGACGATTAAGAGACCACCTTGACAAAGCAGGACCTGTGTACCCAAAATCGATTATCTGGCCCTTCCGTGCACATGCAGCACCGAACGATGCGGGAGCGGGAAGTCACTGGTGTGGCTCTTGCCAAGGCCGCAACTCGACAAATCTATCAACTACTTGTACGCAGCATTCCAGCTTCGTTCTTTCCCTCTCTTCTCTCCACAGTCACCGCCGACAACAAAAAGCATTACTTGTGGCAGTCTCGAGAATTATCATGTTGAGCACTGTTTTCGCGTCGAGCGAATATTAGTCCTAGTACTACCTCTGGCTGGGCGTCCGGGCCTTAGAAGTCATCATGATTTCGATGAGATCGGGAAAATCATCAGTCGAGGTTACAAACTTAATTGTTCCAAGCTCCGTTGGAGAGCGAATATCTTTTGTCCAGGATATCTCACATATACACAAGAAACGTCAGGCGAATCTTTTATCGATCTCAGCAAATATCTGGGGCGAGATCTCATCACTGCTATTTCCTTGCACATCCACAACCATGTCAGGGCTCCTGTCTCGATAGAAATTCAGAAGTGGCACACTGGTCTCTTCGAACGTGGACAGGCGCCTTCGCCAGGTCTCTTCCTTATCGTCGTCCCGCTGCACCAAAGGCTCCCCTGTCACATCGTCTTTCCCTGGCTCCTTCGGATCATTGAATCCGACATTGTAGACTCGGCCTGACGAGGCATGCGTCCATCTGTTCGACATTCTCTTTACAACGATCTCGGCCGGCGTTATCAGGTGGAAGATCAAGTTCATTGGTAGAACATGAGTCAACGCTTGCGCTTGCGTAGCGGTTCGGGGGAAGCCATCGAGGATGAACGAGCAATCCGGACTTTCCGAGGGCTGGATGGCCGTGCCTTTGCCCAATGTTGCGATGATCTCGTCATTTGATTTGTCTGTCGTAATCCAGCTTCTGCTCGTAAGCTCCGTAAGAATGAGATTTAGAATCAGAGGTTCTGGCACAAGCTTTCCCGAGCGCATATACGCGTCCGCTTGTTGACCTGAGCTAGGTCAGCATGATACAAATGCTTATCTCCTGGTGTCTCGCTCACCTAGACTTGTCTTGTTCTTGACATGATCTCTCAGTAGATCACCAGTTGCAATTGACGATAGCTGTGGATATCTTGTAATCAATCTGTTGCTCTGGGTGCCCTTCCCTACTCCAGGTGCGCCGACGAGAATGATCCGAGCGGCCTTGCTAAGCTTCTTGATCGCATTAGAGGAGCTCATCGCTGCCTGACAAATGAGACGGTCGTGCGGAGCAAGCGTATAGTCCTAGTGCTCGAGGCACAGTGAGCGGGAGAGTCACTACCACGTCCCCATGCTGATCATTGCAGGTCGCGGGTCAGGCAGTAGTAGTGGGAAAGATCTACGAAACAACAAATGTAGCTGGAGCGTCGAGCTTCCCCTCGGTCTGGCCTTTGACTCTTTTACTCGTGTTCGGGGTGAGCCTCAAGCTGCGCTGAAGATCGGCGCTGTTCGGACACCGGGATCAGTTCTGCCAGAAGACAAGTTGCCGATGGCCCGGGGTCAGCCGAGTCCTCTCCTTACCAGTAGGCATCAAGGCATTCATGATCCTACCGCCACCCACTTAGGACTAGTCAAATCTTGGCGTGGATTTGTGGGAAATCAGCAAATCTCGAGCGAGTCGCGACTTTCTTAACAATTATATCTCCCACGAAGACCTAATTTCATATACCTCAAGACAGGCAGACTACCTTTCGCATTCGCCATGCGTAAGTATCGCCTTCTTGAGACGTGTCAACCAGGCGACTAATATGTGTTTCAGCTCCAAAATTCGACCCCAATGAGGTGAAGGTCATGTAAGCTCTTTCGAAGTCCAGGCAAAATTCATCAGCTAACCTTTGCAGCCACCTTCGAGCCACAGGTGGTGAAGTTGGTTCTTCAGCTACCCTTGCTCCAAAGATCGGTCCTCTTGGTCTGTCGCCCAAGAAGGTTGGTGAAGATATTGCCAAAGCAACTGGTGACTGGAAGGGTCTGCGAGTCACGATCAAGCTCACCATCCAAAATCGACAAGCCGCTGTCTCGGTCGTACCATCTGCCTCATCCCTTGTCATTCGAGCCCTCAAGGAGCCACCGAGAGACCGAAAGAAGGAGAAGAACATCAAGCATTCGAAGTCCATCCCTCTGGATGAGATCTTCGATATTGCCCGAACAATGCGAGGCGCCAACAAGTCCCTGGCCAAGGAGCTGAAGGGCACCATCCTCGAGATCCTCGGCACAGCTTTCAGCGTGGGCTGCCAGGTCGACGGCAGAAGTCCGAAGGATATCTCTGACGAGATCAAGGACGGTAACATTGACGGTACGTCCAATCTGAACGAGCTTGATCATGTTCTAACATTCAAACAGTCCCGGAGGAGTAGGCGATAGATTCGAGCCAATACGATGGTCTTCGTATAGCATTTTCTTCGTGCTGGAGCAGCTTCAGTGACAGATTCAGCTCATGAATTACGAATTCTTTGAACGAAAAAATGATACCCTGTTGAGCGACCGACAAACCTTTCTCTACACAGCGTTGGTCCCGTCTATCTATCCTTCACTTTCCTGCTTTTGCTACCTTGCCTACACTCTGGCCTTCATCACTCCTGCTGTCCTCGGACATGGGAACCCACTCAAGACGAAGGCCTATTTTGTGCTTAAGGAAGATTAAAAACCCATGGACACTCTACTCACCGTGGCATCCTTGTTCCTCCTTGGAACGTGGGTGCAATGGTCCATCATCTTGTGTCCACAGACTTGATACTCCAACACATATCCTGTTGCTTAGCCACATTGCAGGAGGGGTGGCAACGCGGGAGGCTGCCTCGAAGTCCGCAACTAGCCGCATTGGCACGAGAAAGTCATTTCGGGACGTTGCTTCACCCAAACCAAGCTTCTGGAGCATTACTGACTCCGTCCGTGTAACGTGTCAGCATCCAAACGGTGATCGGGTAGGACAGGATGCCAGTATTTGCCATATGATTGATCTCGGCTGCATGGCGACCAGCTCTGACGGGCTGGAAAGTGCACGTCTTTGTTGCTACACGCGGCGCAGGTGTGCCACAAAACAGCCGCCGCGATGCCCTGTGCATCTGTACCTAGACACAAACGAATATGCATTCCACCCACACACCTGGCTCAAGCGAGTGCTTTTCCATGCATGGTCACGTAAATAGAAAGCCAGCTCGGCGGCATAAGACCGTCTCAGTCAGATGTGGGGACTCGATGCTCTGCCAAAACAATAGCTCCAAAGATCGACCCTCTGTTCTAGCAATCCGCATATGCTAGACATCTTATTTGTTCGTTATCCCTGCACGAGTCGCACACGGCCTGATTGTCCGGAGGCCTGAAGCAGTAAATCTCCGCAAGACCGCTATCTTCGAATGATCAAACGCAGAGAGCCGAACATCAAACAGGGAGCAACATTCACCAGATTCTTGAAGCCTGACAAAGGTGACATGAGGCAGCGTGAGGCGTCAATCGGGAGCAGGGAGTTTGCTAGACGTGGCGCTGACGATGTCGAAAAGGCTGCAGCGATAGGCGACTTTGGCATGGGATAGGCACGCAAGGACTGTGACGGCGGCAGGGATTCAGCCATGATGGAGGCTTGTGCTAGCTAGTGTTGGACAAGTGTGCCGCAATTCTGCTGCACCAGTGTGTTTAAGGTTGCGTTATGGATCGAAACGTTCGTGACACATCGCTGCTAGCAAGCCACTAGAGGCCGATGCTTGCGCCCAAGACGACACCGAAGCAGCAGGCCATTTCCACCGCACTCGTATCCATGCACCTCAATACCAACCTGCACCACCGTGAACATGGCTGTAGAGACACTCCATCCCTTCTCATCTCCGTCGCTGCTTAGCAGTCCCCGTTTCCGTAAGAAGAGGTCACGAACACGATCAACGCGTCTGTCGGCAGATCCAGTCCATGCTTAGCCCTGCGACCCGAGACGAGAAGCGCCCTGGTGTGTTGATCTTACAGCGAACGCCGCAAAAGCATTGGTAGGTGAGTAGGACTCTGTGCCTGCCCCGTCCGAGGCATCCAAAGCCACGTCACAGATCCAAGACCCTCCGAATTCCCAGCAGCAAGTCACTTACGAAGTATTCAGCCTGGTTGGCTTGCTTCGTGAAGGACCACAGCACTTTGAACCTATCGTCAAACACGTTGAGCGAAGCACGGACATCTGAAAACACTCGCAACCCAGCGACTTTCAACAGCAAGCGAACTTCGATTGTCGCAGCATTGAAGCGGATTGCATCTTCACTTTGATGCACGACTACTGACAATTCGTCATTTATGCACAATACAACACCATTATGTTGACCAGATGCCACTGGCGTAGCCTTGAACCTTCAGGCGCAATAAAACACACTGTGCGCGGCAATTTACTACCACACCACTGTTATCGATAAACTATCGAGCTGTGTAGAGGGCTCATAGAAGAGAACCGAGAAACAAGAGACGGACAGGAAAAACAATGCTGGCGCAGCCTCTTGCACGGGGTTTCATGGCTTTCAACTCCTACGAAGATACAGCCTTAGATGCAAATTCCGGGCACGATGCAGGAAGACGGTTTCAAGAACCGACGCTTCCGAGGCCCTACGCCAAGGGTGTCGGCTCGTACTCTGCAGCACTCACATACGCTCAGCATGAACTATTGAGGCAGCGCAAAACTCCGCAGGGGAGGCAACTCGAAACGCTGGACATCGCTAATATCGATGAGAGCCTACAGCTACCAGCGCCGAAGCATGTGCTGCTGTCTATTTCACCAAACGGTCAGGATCCTGGTGCGACGGACTTTGGTGGAAGACAACAACTTGGACGCCAGCCCCCTTCGAGGATGGCGGTAGCTGGCCTGGGGTATGACACAAGCAGCCGTCAGCTGTCGAACACACCACGGTATGGGCCTGGATGGAGCTTGCCAGGAGCCTTTGATTCGACCTTGACGCAAAACGTCCCTCTTGCAAACAACCAGAGAGCGTATTATGCCGCTCGATCTCAGATTCCTACAGTATTGCCCACTGCCTTGCAGCCCACCTACAATCCTACTGCTTCCGCTGGCCAGCAATACTATGGACCATACTGGCCTGATGGTACTTTCAGTCCTTATCGCCCAACTCCGGTGCGCGACGACCGCTTTTTTCACTACCGTCATAGCCGAGACGTCAGTCGATTTTCAACGTCAGATGCCATCGGCCAGGATGCAACACACTATCGACCACCTTACGATGGTGCGGATTACCGCTTCCAGCATGCGCAACCGGCAACAGTGCAGGGCGTCCGCACGGTGCAATCACTGCCGCCATGTGATGCCTATGCGCCATATCCCTCCTTTCACGACCGCATATCCAGTGCGCTGGATGTGTCCAATCCATCATACGGTTCGAACTACAACCAGCCTCAATTTGCGGCTCCATACGAGAACGTGACCCAGGATTATCCAGCCACCCCGGACGACTATACACTACGGCCAACACCAGCGTCAGAGAGGATCACCTACCGAGATAGGACCTTCTCATGGGCTTACAAGGTGTATCTCGAACTGCTAGCTCAAATTTCACGAGAATCCAAACTCACAAAACAACAAGCCGGAGCATCCGGACCCGGTCGACCGCCAGGGAAGCCGGCAATATTCCCTCGTCCACCTCAACGATCTGTCTCGCACTTTTCTGACTCCTGTGTGCCCACGACCGGCAAGTACGTGTCGCAAGATATAGGCAAGATCGACGGTGTAAGAGTTCCAGAAAATTCAGATCTATCCAGCCGGCCATCAACGGCCATACGGACTCCTCGACGTGCATCCGACTTTGCAGTCACTGCAAATCGAATGCGACAATACAATAGCGGCTCTTATGCTAACTCCACTGCAAAATTGAACGACATGGGTGGACAGCAACTTGACCTCAGGTATAGCCTTCACGATACTCAAAATGCCTACCAATCAACTGCAAATGCTGTTTCAGCCCTTGACTCCGTTGAGGCTCTCTGCCACGAAGCTGATGTTGCATGGCTTGACGGGATGCTCCTAGCAGGTTGTCTAGCGTACGGCATCGGCAACTATGGTCGAGCTTTGGCATGGTATCAGAAGGTTCTCAGAGAAGACCCACGCCACGTGGAAGCTATGTCCAACCTCGCAGCAACTATGTTGGCCCTGGGTCGGCGAGAGGAAGCAGCAAAACAATGGTCTGCTGCTGTAAAGCTCCGTCCGAGCTTTTTCGAGGCGGTGGAGCATTTGGTTGGCCTATTTGTGAGCAGTCATCGTACGAGAGAGGCTGTCGATACCATTGAATATATCGAGTCCTGCTTGAAGCTTCCTGCACAGCCTCAGGGCATCAATGGCATCGAGGATGATAGCGACACGCAGAGTCGAGCATCTAGCACCACGATCAGCTCAGCGGAAGGCCCGTATTACGAGTTTGAGATCGATCGGAGATGGAGCAAATCATCCACAACGTCCGACCGGATGCAAGGTTTTGGTATATTTGGCTATGCCATTTCTGCCGTCGACAGTGGCAGATTACTGGCTCTAATCCATGCCAAAGGCAATATGCTCTACTCTTTGGGCAATAACCGGGGAGCGGCTTTGGCCTTTGAAGATGCAATCCTAGTCGCAACTGGTGAAGGAAGATCCGGCATAAAAGGACTTATTGACAAAATCCTGCGGTCCTGCATCTCCGAAGTTGATCCTTTCACGGCGGCCAAGCTCGCAGAAAGTAAGGAGCCCATTCTTCTATCGCCCGAACGAGCACAGCAGATTTCACAACGCATGTTCCCGCCCTCTGGCGATCTTCCAGGTTTGGAGTTTGTGCCTACGACCATCGCGCACCGTGCGGCCATCTCAACAACCAGCAACTCACTGCTGTCCCTAGCTAAGATCTACCAGGATGGGCTCTGCAACCAGTCTGCTGGTAGGAATTCATCAAATCCAGGCACGAGGGAGATACTGGCACTCTACTATCTGTCTCTGTCCTTGCAGCCAAGCCCCTCAACAGCCAACAATGTGGGGATTCTACTTGCTGGTATCCAGAGCACATCGACAATTCAAGTCCTCCCACAGCAGACACAAAACCGCGTCTTCAATTACACCGGTGTTGCTCCTGGTAGTGGGGTTGCCCTCGCTCTAGCATATTACAACTATGGATTGAACCTCGATGGCAAGCACGCTCATTTGTACACCAACCTGGGAAGCCTGCTGAAGGATCTTGGTGAGCTGCAGGCTGCGATCAAGATGTACGAAACGGCTGTCAGCTGTGATGGTACTTTCGACATCGCACTGGCGAATCTGGCAAACGCCGTGAAAGACCAAGGAAGGATAGCCGAAGCTATCAAATTCTACAAGCGAGCTGTTCAGGCAAACCCTGACTTCGCTGAAGCCGTCTGTGGTCTCGCAACGGCACTCAATTCTGTCTGTGATTGGTACGGCCGTGGTGGTGTTTACGCAGAAGAAGGAAGAAGAGATAGGATCCACGTTGATGACAAGGGGATGATGCATGAAGCCCGCAAAGGATCAGGCTGGATGAACAAAGTGGTTGAAATTGTTGACAAGCAATTGCGAGATGGCGAGTGCTGGGGTATTGGCACGCTCACACCCGAAGTCGTTGAACTGATGTGCCGCCAATTGATAGTCATCAAGAGTGATACGTCGAGGGACAGGCAAACGCAGCTCTATCGCAAGATTCAGGAGAGTTTACAAACATGGGCAGGGCGAAAGTGGGAAGGTTCTCGTCTCGTGCGTTTAGTCGAGCGAGCCATAAAACGCATTGGATGGCAGTGGTATCAAGACCGATATGTGCATGGCAAAGAGTATCCCTCGAGGCGATATGCACGACCATTGTTGCCGATCACTGTACCGGTGCCAAGCGCACCGACAGTCCTGCCTTTCCACACCTTCACGACACCACTTTCTGCGAAGCAGGTCCGTCAGATATCGCAACGAAATGCCTTGAGAATTTCCGTATCGACTTTGAAATCAGCTTGGCTACCTCGAACCGTCTATCCACCGCCTGCACCACCAAGCCCTTGTCTCCGAGTCGGCTACGTGAGCTCCGACTTCAATAATCATCCTCTGGCGCATCTCATGCAGTCGGTCTTTGGCCTGCATAACCCCAAAAATGTCCGTGCTTACTGCTATGCTACAACTGCATCAGACGGATCGATACATCGTCAGCAGATCGAGAGAGAAGCCCCAGTATTCCATGATGCATCCTGCTGGAAGGTAGATAAGCTTGTCAACCGCATTGTTGAGGACGGCATCCACATCCTTGTTAACCTGAATGGTTACACTCGCGGTGCCAAGAATGAAGTCTTTGCAGCCCGTCCGGCGCCGATACATATGTCATTCATGGGCTTTGCTGGCACCCTTGGCGCAGAGTGGTGCGACTATGTCTATGCAGATGACATCTCTGTGTCACGAAGTACATTAGCTCCGTACCGGTACAACACTGATATCGAGGACAAGCTAAATCCGAAGTCGCAGGTGGAAGATGCGGAGGACTGGATTTATGCCGAGAACGTCATCTTTTCGAAATCGACTTTCTTCTGCGTCGACCACAAGCAGAGTGCACCCGACGCGCAGCACCAACCGCCACCGTTACACAACAAACAGCTTCGAGAGCAAGCGTGGCGAGAGGAACAGAAGCGGCGGTGGAAGCTCCGCAAAGAAGTCTTCCCTACACTAAAGGACGATGCTATCATCCTGGGCAACTTTAACCAGTTGTACAAAATCGACCCATCCACGTTTCGAATGTACTTGCGCATTTTGAATGCTGTGCCAAATGCAATTTTGTGGCTGCTGCGCTTCCCTGATGTGGGTGAGCAGAATCTAATGAGCTTTGCGAAAGATTGGGCTGGACCAGAAACAGCTTCTCGAATCATTTTCACCGATGTCGCGCCCAAGGGAGCCCACATCACAAGAGCATCAGTGGTCGACTTGTTCTTAGACACACCTGACTGCAACGCACATACCACAGCAGCAGACGTCATCTGGTCTGGCACACCAATCGTGACCTGGGCACGTTGGGAATATAAGATGTGCTCGCGCATGGCAAGTAGTATTGTCGCCAGTGCCCTGCCAGAAGGTCCAGAAGGCGACGAGGGCCGGAGGGAGCTGCTGGTGAGATCCGAGCAAGAGTATGAGGACCATGCTATTCACCTCGCACGGAATTTAAGGTATAATGCTGGTAGCATTGAGCATCCAGCATCGGGACGTGGCCTAGGGCGACTCATGGATCTAAGGAGGATATTATGGGAAGGTCGATGGACGAGTCGACTGTTTGATACTAAGCGATGGGTTAGGGATCTTGAGAAGGCGTATTGGGTGGCTTGGGAAAAATGGGAAGCTGGAGAAGGTGGTGACATCTGGTTGTAGTGAATGGAGCGACATCCATTCAGAACTTTTTCTGATGGGAGGAACATTTGATGAGATATGACCATAAGGCGTTTTAGGCAAGAGCGAAGTACTCGTTCAAGTGGGACAATGAACAGTTTTCACATCGAGCGTTGGAAGCCCTTGCAGGCCAACGTCGTGCACCTTAAGTGCAGACTGGACAAGGTTGACGGACCGTTCCTGCCTCGAGAGTAGGACAGTGCGCATCTGATTGATGTGTTCTTCCTGGTCCGTGGCATCATCTATCACTTCGAGATCATGCGAGCGTCTGGAACACATGCGCTCATACCCAAAACAGCGGATATCCAAGAGCGAATGGATCACGAACTTTGTGACGACAACCTGGCTCTGGCCCACGACATCCCCTTAAAGGTTGGTACTTTGTTGTCGATTTCATTCACCTTCTCACCATCGAGTAAATCCCGATCTTTCGCCTAGCTTAACGACCGACAATGCTTGTGTTTCCAGACACGGCTCGTATACCGGAACATGCAGCTCCCTCGCAGTAGGTCTTCTGCTAGGTCAGCCATTGCCCCCACAAAATGCATTTGCAGCAGCATGAGTACGGGGTATCCCTGCCGCCGGTGAGTTTGGCTCCCGTTATCCATTTCGCACTTTAGTGCCCATACAAATCCGTGGCGTCCAAAGAGCTTAATAGCTGGGAATTATTGCGCATCAAGCCTTCAGCCGTTTTTTGCTCCAGCGCATTTCGTTCGTTACCGAGCATTTTTAGGCGCAGCGGGTGACAAGCCGCTGTGCACGGCACGATGCTGTTCTGGAGGCAAGTACACAAATATTTGACCCGTGTACACGGCTCGCACACCGCAGCAAATGATGTGGTTCCTTCATTACAGATCGCACAACGTACACACCCCAGTCGATCAACACTGCCATTCTATCGCCTGAAATCGTGCATAGACTGGCAACGTTGATCGACTGGGGGCACGTTTTCTTGGCGCATTGAGCAGCAGATGTGCTAAGATACTTGACGTGAATGGCTGCATCGCAGCCAATCAAACTCGAGAAAGCCGGGCTCCTTTGCGAGATGTTACCGTATAATTATTGACTCTCTCGCGGTGCTGCAAAGACATGAGTCGAGCTCACTGAAGTCTCCACGTCTACACCTGGACTTCGGGTGTAACCGAGCTAGCAGTCAGTCATCTCACTGAACGCCGTTAAGATGAACGATATACGTTATTGCGGATCGCATGGTTGTGCAACAAATACGATGATGGGGATCGAAAAGGCAGCAGCCCCGAATTGTGCATCCACCACGTGCAATTACCGACAGCTTGGAGTCATTCAAACATGTCCTCTTCGCCTGCTGGCTGGTCTACATCATAGCCCATGTCGGTTGTAGGCTTGATGTCAAGCGACACGATGCCACGGTTAGCCTGTGAGCACTTGACGGTTCGACGGCGGTGTTATAAGCTTCAAGGACGACAATGTCGTTCCTAGCTTGTCTCTAGGAGCAGACGATTACCAAAAAAACATGCATGGCACGCGCCAGACGGCACGGAGCACTTTCAAGTTTGGTTCGACTCAAAGCCACGAAGTGCCCTAACCTGAAGCAAGCACTCTAAAAATCGGTGCTCAAACATACAGGGGTGTATTTGTCACGGGAAATTGCTTGGCAATCAGCACGCCAGGCGCTTCCATGCCTTGCAAGGGTCGACCAGTTCGGTACGATCGAGCCAGAAATCTGACACTGCACGATGCATCGTCTCCACCGACATAAAGATCCCGTTTGTCGCCATCACGGCTAAACTCAAAATAATGCTACGGATGCGGATATACAAGGAATCCATGAGAGCACCATACAGGACTAAGCACCAAGTGTGCCTCCTATCGACTACTGTAGGGGTATTGCTTGCGTGCAGGCAGGATATCCACATCGAAAGACCTTTGCCTGACCTTCCCATATCGTCCTGCCTCCGCAATTATGGGCCGTCAATCCAGTGGAACCGTTCGAGGATCGATCTGGTTTGTCCTGGAGTAGCGCCTAATCTTGCAACAGAGTCTCTGAAGATCAGACTTGACTTCTGTTGACTACTCAGAAGAAGATTGGCCCCTCTTGACATAATCCGCACAAGACCTCTTCAAAGCACGGTTTCCCGTAGCCGACGGATTCTTCTTGCAGACCCCCAACCCCAATTGAACTGCTCAACACTTTGCTCAATCATTCGTTGTTCGCAATCGACCTACATCGCAATATCAGGTTGTCGAAGGCACTCACACGGTGGCTCTCAGGTCACTGTTATCTCAGTAGCCATACCTTGATCGTAGTCATCGTTCACCGTTCAGTCAGTGCTTCAACCACTCTGTTCAATAACCATGACGCGAGCTTCGCGTCGGGGACCATGGCTGCCAGAGGAAGATGGCGCGCTTGTTGAGCTCGTACGCACGCAGGGACCCAACAACTGGGTACGCATATCTCAGCGACTACAGTACCGCTCGCCGAAGCAATGTCGCGAACGATATCATCAGAACCTCAAGCCGAGTCTGAATCATGAGCCAATTTCTGCTCAAGAAGGCGAACTGATCGAACAGCTTGTAGAGGAAATGGGGAAACGGTGGGCTGAGATTGCGAGACGGCTAGGTAACCGAAGTGACAACGCTGTCAAGAACTGGTGGAACGGCAGCATGAATAGAAAACAGAGACTTCCATCACGGGACTCCCATTCCAGGCACGTCGGCAACCGCCTTCACCCGATTCCAAGCACAAACTCGCAAAAGTCGTCTTACAGTCTGCCACAGGGAGTCACCACTCAGCGTGGCGAAGAGCTTTCACGTCACTTGCAGGGCCATAACAGATGGTCAACGCCGGACTCGTCCATGATGAACCAGCGAACACTACAACTGCCAACGGTGCGGTTGCAGAGCAGCTCAGAAAGCGACATCTTATTCTCTCGGCCTGTACAGCAGACAGCTACTGGTCCTAGCTATCGTCATTATCCGGCACACCAAAACCGGCACCAGGGTTTTCGTCACAGTGACATGGAATCATCACGGCTGCCTCCACTACGACTGCCATCTTCGTCAAATTACTCGGCAGATACCGACCACCCATGGGACAAGCCATTAATATCTCCCGCGATCAGTGAGTTCTCTCAGGCATTTTCGACGCAGCCAGTCCCATCTCTGATCTCTGATACACAATCGAATCTTTCGACATCTCCGAAATCTATGGGCTCCCCTCGTCTGAGCACATGTTACACAGAGTCCGCATCAACATGGAATAAGGACAACCGTACACAAACGTACGACTATCAAGGAGTACACGGGCAAATGGCACTATCACCGATAAAACCAGAGATGGTAACTCTTCCGTTCAGTGTGAAAGCATATGGAGCAAGACGATCACCCTACCTCTCGAGAGACCACTTGAGCCCTGGATGTGACAGCTACGGTTCGCCGCTCACGCCTCGAAATGAGCCGCTAAGGGATAGCCGCATGCACGTCTCGAGTCTTGTGATATGACATTCAGGCGATTAGATTGAGGCACATGGAAAGCATTTACAAATTACTACATCGATCTGAGTTTATGAGAGCATCATGGAAGGCATATTTGCACTAGCGCAGCGATCTTTACGGCAGGCCTTGTTTGAACGTTGAGCACTACGATACCCAATGAACCATTGTTGGAGGTTTGGCGTTATTGAGCAGGTGACCGAAAAGGAGTCTATGATGGTGACCATGGAAAAGATGTCCGTGGAAGGAGGTCTCTTCGTAGCCAGTGATGGTGTTGAAGTCAGCATTATGCTACAGTGGCCTCATGGTCGAGATGGTTTAAGCGCCGAGAAAGTCTGAGGACCTCGGCCGAAATATGAATGTAATCATCACACAAGAGTCTTTCGATAAGCACCTATCATTATTGGCCGATCGAATGGTCGTATTGTCGCGTGGTCTAGTAAGGAAAATATCTCCCTATTCCCACGGTGGCCTTGGTAACGCTAAGCTCTTTGTAATTAGCGGCTATTTAGCGATAGATAGACTTTTAGGCTAAAGAGAGCGTGATCTCGGATTGTGGTCGGTCTCGACCCAAATTGCAGACAAGGTTTACGAGCTAACCGGTTTCACGTTCAATCGTCCAGCATGCCGAGCTATCCACCAGCCTGTCTTGAAACAGAATTCGACTTATTGCGCAAGATCAGGCAAGTATTCGCAGAGCGGCAGAATGTCAAAAATCAAAAGGTTAACGCGTTAATCTGGTTCCACGGTGACCTTATGGATAGTTTGTCAAGTTGTTATCACACCTAGCCAAGGATTGACATACAACTTCAAGGTATCACGCAAACCAACCGCTTTCAACGAACAAAGCGGGATGCTGTGGTCAGTGCTCATCGATGCTCAAACGTCTCAGCTTGCTAGCTAGAGTTTGGAGACGAATCGCATCGTGGGAACCCCTTCGACTACGCAGTGGCCGAAATGCACTAAAGAGTGGCGTTCTCTAGCCAGTCTAGTCTGTGCCGTGTTTGCATGGCACGGTCCATCAACGGTCTGATCCAGAAAGTTTGAGACGGCCAAGATACACACCTTGTATCACGCATAAGAATGCCCCTCTTCGACCCAGACTTCGGCGATAACACAGGTCTACCGAAGTGAATAATACACGTGCACAAACATCATGCACGACGAGTGTCCAACGAAATAATGGAGTCAGTCATTTTCTCAACCACAATCCTGGCAAAAACCGAAAATCGGATGCCTGATGTAGCACGAGCTGTCGGTCACACTTGCGTCTGCACCCAGGGTGTGTAACCGCCAAGACCACCGAGTCGTGCTGGCCAACTTCAACCCATGCCGGTAGCACAGGTTGACAAGGTTGAAGGAGCAAAAGGATATTTGCTCTATCAAATACTCCATCAACCGGACGTGGCAATGCAACGAAGATGGATGTAGTAGAGTTTCGTGCATGTCGTGTTTTCGCTGCACGTTGATAGGGCCGAGGCGTCCCATGACAAGCTTGATCCTACCTCGACCATGGCTGCCATCCACTGCTCCTGCAGATCAGAATACCTTTTTACATCAAAATTTCATGTAAGTCAAAACAAGGGACGACTTCATGAGGCAGGAAGGAAGCTGCTGCTCCGTGAACATGGGGTTGAAGTGAAACTGAACGCTGAGGATCGGCATGCGCTTGGTCGGCAGCTCAGCAACGAACAAGCCAACCCTAACGCTTATCACCCGTTTTTCGGCCAAACCCATGTTTCGGCCACGATTCGCACCTAAAAGTGAAAAGTTTAGCACGCTCTAGCTTGATGAAGAATATATATACTATTCTAGGCTTTTATGTATATAATATTAGGGTAATTATTATTTATACTAGGCACTTTTAAGATTAGTCTTAGCTACTAATATAATATTATAACCTCTAAAAGTTAGCTACTTCGAAATCCCCGCGAAAATAGTGCTTATTTTAACCTTTTAATATCTTAACGAATACTACTAGTACGATAATAAGATTTTAATATAAGCTTTAAAACAGCCTAAAATATATTATATATAATTTTTAAAACTCTAAGTATACTACTTTATAAGATAGCTATAGTAAGCACTTTTCTACTTAGAGTAAAAGTGCTTATTATAACTATCTTAAGAACTACTAGCTTGATTTTATTATGACTTTTATATAGTATCTTTTAAGGTACTCTAAAGCTTATATTAAATTCTTACTATTATACTAGTAGTATTCGTTAGGATATTAAAAGGTTAAAATAAGCACTATTTTCGCGGGGATTTCGAAGTAGTTAGCTTCTAGAGGCTACTAAAAGGATAAGGCTAATTATTATTAAGCCGTAAGTGTATACGCCTCTTATTAAGTATATAATAAAGCTATCTATATAATCTTAATAAATTAAGTAGTAAACCCAGCTAGCTAGTGTGGTTCAAAATAAAATTATTTTGGTGAGGAATCCTGGCCGAAACATGGGTTTGGCCGAAAAACAGGTGATAAGCGCTATGACGATCCTTGTGCATCTCAGGAGGTTGTCTCCTGGCTTTTATCACAGATCGAGCAATACGCGGATTTGATGAACTTTGCTGAGATTTGACTCGGCATCACGGCAGAATCTACATCGTCGGGTCGAGATGCCTGAATCTAATGTTATACTACACATCTACCACGTCGACGAGTAGGTGACCTGTTTGCCGGTGGCCTTGCTTCCACCACCAAAGACTTCTCAGCAAAGATTGCTCAACGACTCGGATCGTATTGCACAGGTAGCTGCGGTCCACGTGTTTGAAGATCACTGTGCGGGATCACACCTCACTTGCCTTCTGCCTAGGCGAGTTCGTGGCTGCATAAACATATGCGGGCTGCTTATTACTCCTGCCGAACAATTCTCGGCGCTAGTCGGCATCTTCCAGAGCAAGAGCAGCACATAAATGATTCGTACCTGAATTCATGTAGCCAAGGCACAAATCTGGAGCTCATGCATACATGTAACGCATAACAGCGATGTCATTCCCACTAACACAGACCACCAGTCAACGACAGTCTGCACCCCAACATTGGTCAATTCACTGTTCCAATGCCGCCCAGCCGACGCTTCTACGCAAGATATCTTTTCAAACTGGAACGCTATGTTTTAAGCTTCATGATAAATCCTTCCAGCACGAGCCCACACTCGAAAGCCATGCCTCATCACCTACACGTTTTAACAACCTCCAGGTAGTGAACGACAAGCGACGAGATTTATTTTCAGCCGGAAATCACCAGTTGCAAGTAGTCCCTCGTACAAGACGTCGATTGAAATATGCCTGAGCTCGAGGAGCTCACTCGGAAGCAAGGAGCTTCAGAGTAAGCGCCAGGCCTCCATATCATCAGGACAGATGAGTGTATCGCTAAGTTTGGTAAGGAGCCTATGTCTTTCACCAGCGAACTACGTGCATCAAAGGCGTCATTGTCCGCGATTATTGTTGCGCACTGAACACGGCATTTACTCGGAATTCTTCTGCGCCTTAAATGGCCCTAGTACTTGCCATGACTTTCATAGCGTGCATTAGTGGCAGTTGGAAGTCAGATCTGGTTTCCTTTTCCGGACCCCAGCTGGTGGCATCCAGATCTGCTCCATAACGGGGCATCGATCACGCTGCTTTGTTGGGATTCCTCGCGCTTGAGTTTCGCGCCGTTAAGAGTCTTCTGACAAATACATGTATCCATATTATCTTCTTGACTTTTACATGCTGCTACCATCTCAGCACGAAGCCGCAAAATTTTCGTGGCTGAACTACATGCCACGAGTTCTATTTCTGGGAGCAAACTTCAACCACAAGTACGTATGCTCATCAAATCCCAGCCTAATGGTTGACGATCGGGCTCGGCAGCTGCCATCGTCGGAGCAACCGTCTCACATAGGCAAGTCGGGACTTATATCCTGGTCACTCTGCGTAAGCGTATGCATGGTGCAGAACGAGATAACGTAAACATGATATTGATACACTTAACCAACATAAAGCAGGACAACGTACGCGCACACTTGTCGACTATTCGCTTACGCAATAAATGTCAGCGTCATCGAACATTCCCATCACATGAATCACGGCATTTCGACCTTCACGCGACTTCCTCATGTGGTCCAGATGGGGTGGCAAAAGCTAGGGATGCTACGATTTAACTTTATCGCTTGGAATCATTTTCCCGTATGTACAGAGTACACGCCAGTACGCCTGGATCATACGAGCTGGCTGGTGACTCTGACATTCCTGGCACCTTGTATCCGCCTGCAGCACATGATTGCGCTTCACAGAGCAGTTAAGCCGGTACTTTGGTGACAGGTCGACGAAATAGGCTAATGACAGCTCGACGCCACGAAACCTGGAAATCACGCTCAGCTGTCAAGCCCGGATCTGCGCGAGGCTCTTCGAACCGACCGTTGAGTTCTTCTTTGATCGACAACGCAGGAGCAGCCGAGCCGGCAGTTCGGTGACTGGCCCAAATATGGTCTAACGACAGTTTGGCAACGCAAGAACTCTGCCACCCAGCTCAGCTGTACAGGAGGATGTACATGGTCCTTCGAAGCGAGTATTGAAAGCAACACTATCACAGGGAGTTTCACGCATCACAGCATCGAGCAGTCGTGGTCTCTAAGTTTCGACGATATCCTGGTAACGGCAGGCGCGAACCACAGCCAGGATCTACGTCTATCCCAGCAAGCACCTTGCTGCCTGCTATGGGAGTCTCCCTTACCGAGGTCCTCACGCGGGGTGATGCATCGCATCAGACCACCCGCTCATGCGTGACGGACGGGTAGGATGCATAGTACCTCATCGCTGCTGCAACACACCACCTGCGATCAATGATTCACCACCTGCACAAAACCGCCTGCCCACAGCCTACCACCTTCCTCAATCCTTTGCCCTTGATGGTGAAATCAATGCGAAGGCTTAGCATTCCGACTTGCTTCTCAGTCATCCAAGAACAACACGCGACAGCACCTGCGCAACGCGATGCCGTCAGCAATACAGTGCTTGCATGTCCCTGCATCAGGGTGGCGATCAGTAAATCTTCCTCATTACGGGCTTTATCTCCGAATAGCTCTCAGAGATTAGTTGTGCCACACCGTCAGCAGTTTCTGGTCCGCCTTCCCCAGCTTTGTGCATTGCCTTCACATCCTTTTCTCCGTTGGCATTGGCTCTTCACTATGGCCGTTTTTACCCTCCGGCTTTTTAACACGGCGACTTCTCATTCGCACAGCAACAGCGCTATGACAGGCTATGCTCTACCTGGTCAAAACCTGCCTTCCTGCAGATCACCTGCAATGATACGGTGGCAATTAACAAGGCCATATTAAGGCTGAAGCAACGGATTCTTCTTCCAGATTTATGAAGCAGGTCGTGACGGGAGTGCATCAAGTGCATCTCTCACTGCTTCTCCGCAATAACGTAAGATTCTGTCAAATTTCGTGCACACAGACTTCGACTGGATCACGCCAACGGAAATGCCTCACCGTCCGTGAGTCGCAACGCAAGATCCTTGAGAGCAGAGCCACAGGCCACACCGATTCCGTCGCGTAGACTTTGTTTCGGCCTTGATCTTTTCCCTTTTCTCTCCTGCTACCCTTCGCAGCTTGCCCCCGACCACGTGCTGTTGTGTCTCACTCTGCGACGAGCTTCGCATCTCGCGAGCCTCAGATGGCAGACTGCTCATTGACATACTATAGTTGCGAGCAAGTGGTTCCCCGGACAAAGTTCGCAGCACAGCGACCATCAGCGCCAGTGTATACGCCGCACAGCTTCTAGACTGGCACGGCAGCTCCGTCACTCCCCCTGACCACGGTCAAACCTCAATAGGGCGGCAAGTACCGTACAGTCAGAGCCTTACAGCAAGCATACGTCGCTACTCATCCCGGTGCACCAGCAAAACATGCTGCTCGTAAGGACATCCTGATGAGGAGCAGGAGACTATGAGCAGCTTGGAGTCATCCCTGTGAGACTGTGCCGAGGTACTTGTGTAGTCATTGCAAGGCTCTGACTGTATCAACTGAAGTGCTTTCTATTGCTGCGCCAAGTCTTGACGGGTCCTCGTTTGAACAAGAGCACATTTCCGGTGATGATGGCCTTGTCGGCATTCGCGGAGTGAGACAGCCAGTATAATCTGCGCAAGCTGATTGCGTGGCCGGCGGGCTAGAGACCAAGTCGTGTTCTGGCAAGTAATGTAATCCAGAAGAGTCCATTCCAACCCTCTGACACCATCTCAAAAAAACAAATGCCTCATTGGGATGGTGCTGAAGGCAGCACACCGTACCGTGCTTCCAGGTGTGAGGCAACCTAATTCACTAACTCGCTATCTAGTGCCTGGTAGCTACGCTCCTATAGCTTCGAACTCGTCCTGGCATTGCCACTGGCATGTCTTCCCGTAGTGGCTCACCAAACAAGCAAAACCTGCAAACACTCCGACCCTTTGATCCATCAGGCTGAGGTCGCCTCTTTTCTCATTGACTCCGTCCGTATCGCTCCCGCGGGCATTGACGTATCCTTCCCTTGACCATCATGTCATTCACGACTCGAGCGGAATACCCAACTACCTTCTCGACCACTTTGTCATCGGCTTCTATTGCGATGTCCTTAGTACGAGCGTTCGTCTCCGACTCTCTCGGTGGCGATGCAACGACTTCTTCTCATTTGATACTCTCTGGCTCCTCACAACCAGAATCCGTCTGCGTACCTTCAATATTCTCCTGCTTCCGGCTGCTCTCCTAGCCTAGCTTCGCGCTCCTTCTGCATCCCGAGTCTACTACCTGTGGAGCTATCACAGCACTCACAGATGAAGGACCGATCGCAGACCGCTAAAAGCCCCGTCGATGCCCGGGTATACCTCTCTCTGTCTGATCGCACAGCAATTTTTCACTTGTGGCGTCAGGCGGACTTATCAGTCCTCCGTCCTTGCTCTATCTGGTTTCCTCCAGAAACGCACTCCTCCGCCGGCCGAAGGCCTCGGTGTTGGTTTCCGCCTCCCCTATCCGCCTGCCAGGGTGAGCTGTCCAATCGCATCGCACCGTACGGCAATGGCACGGTATTGTTTTGAACCAGCATTAGCACCAGCACCATACCAGCAAATGGCCACGGCCTCTCACTCTCCCGTTCATCCGATGAGCTGAGGACCAGCATTGATGTGATACTCCGTGTTTCTGCCAGGTCGTACCTCTCCGCTGTGTGCACTGGGGCCCGTCACTGCACAGGCAGTCTTCGCGAAGCTCGGATCGTGGAGAGTCCGACAGTAGTACCATGGTAGCGTTGCTCGACGTCGTACTAAGTAAGCAGGTAAATACCGCCCAGCGCGGCCAACGCCAACGAGCATGATTCGTCCAGCCCAGCTTGATGAATCTAACCAAGTAGGCGCGGCGCGGCGCGACGCTGCGATCAGCGGACGACACATCCTCGTGTCAGACGCAATCTAGCTGTGCGAGGCGTAGTTCGCGAGATGTTAGCCGCGCCTCCCAGATATTGCCATAGCTGGTAGCACATCCTTACCTCAAAAAGCGAACCGAGGAACCATGCCTCCCATTGCAGTGCAAATCCTTCTACCTTTCGAATCACTGCGCAAGGGCCCCCGTCGTGTAATATACCTCGAACGCGCTCCTCTCGTTCGCCGAACGTTCCGCGGACAGTCTTGCGAAAGGCACCGCGTGACTCACTCACCGCTGTGTAGTCCGGCGTCAGCAGGCGCAAACAGTATCATCTCCCACACAATGCACGACTAACCCGGTTGAGTGCTCACCCAAGGACAGCACGAGGCGACCGACCCACACCGCACGGAAGCACCGGTACAATACATTCGCGACCTCACCTCGAGTAACCGAAGGCCAGACCCCCAACTTCCTCACAATCTGATCACGCAGTCAGCCAACCAGCCAGCCAGACAGAACCGCACATTTCGTAGAACGAGCGGCCGGATCTCCAGCCCAGCTCCGCTCAAGCAAGGCATGAACCGCGCATTTGCAAACCACATACTGCAGGCACGCACGACGGATCTGGGGAAATGTGCGGCACACCCGACGCTCAAGAGTGATGTGAATGTAAATGTGGACGAGGATGTTAGTAGAAGCAACCAGTACCAGTGCTGGCTAATAGTACGGTATCATAATTTATAGGCCGAGCCGTCGGGGGCTATGTACCACAAACACAGAGTCGACTGCTGTTGCTCCGCTACAAGTAAGAATAGACCACAAAACGTCCGTTTTTATTCACTTTACTATCCATCCCACGGCCAAGATCGAGCGCGTCTTTTCCTCTACTACACACAGTGAGCAGATAATTACACCTAAGCGTAGTGGGCTTATCATCGAACCGCTTAAGAAAAACGGCTCGTTGAGTTACGCAACTAGTAGTGAGTAATCCGATGTTCTGAAGGAAAGCCGATGACGGGAAACTAGAAGAGATGGGTGGGGGAACAGCGATAGCGACGCCGAGGTCTAGCGTAGCAGTGCGTGATGTAGTACCGCTGGCCAACCCTGGAGGTTGCGCGTCTCGCGGCTGTCGTTGGCTGCACCATGCCAGCCAAAGGACGTCAGGGGCAGCAGGGGAGCAACTGAAGGTGATCTATGATTATTCACTATACATGTTCGCTAGCTAGCATATCGCCGGTTGACCGTCTTGTACACATTCTAGCTCTGGTGCGGCACCAACGCCTAAGCCTCAGATGCTCCCAATGCAAACCTGATACCGCGGTAATCAGCCAACGCAGGGTTGACAAAACCTGCGCTAGGACCAGGCGTTCAAACCTCCTCATCATCATCTCCCAACAGCTCATCGTCCTCGACAAAAGTAGGATCACTGTAATCCTGCCGTCTGTTCGCGAACGAGTCTCTACTCCTGTATGGTCCTGTCGAACCCGCGCGACTCCCGCCACCAACAGGCATATAGCCCTTCGCACTTCTGAAGATGCTCGTGGCCAGCAAAGGTAGTGTCTTCGCCACAGCGACAACACCAGCAATAATGGCAACAGGCACCGTGATGAAAGGCGACTCACCAGTGGATCGACCTTGACCGCCGGGGATGTTACTAAGCGATTCCCCGAGTCTGATCTGGCCGAAACCCATCCCAGCCAGACCACCACGCTTGTTGAATTGATCCCAGACCCAGTAGCCGATGCCTCCAGCGGCGCCAAGCGAGACAATGGCGATCATGAAGACCGCGAAACCACCAAGACCATGTCGTCGTTGGTATTCTTTTTCAAAGCCCGGACATGGTCGTTCCTCGATCTTATCGAGTTCCTGCCCTCCTTGGCATGTACTGAGTGGGATCTTTCTGTAGCCCGTTGGCTCCCACCAAACCTTTGCGCCGGACTGCTCCTTGCAGACTGCTGAATGGTCCGGCGGCTCGTAACCCTCTACCAAGGCGCAGGTGCCGTCGGGCCTACGCTGGTAGTTGAAGTCACACTCGAAGTCCTGCCGTGAGCACGAACAATTTTGCACGATATTATGGGGTCCGTCTTCTAGACGTGGGCCATTGTAGCACTGTGCTTCCTTACGCTTCCGGTGATACTGAGAGATGTGACCGAAAAGACAGTTCTCCTTCTGGAATGGGTGTCTCGGCTCCCAAAGGTAGTAATCCTTGCTATTTTCTGGATCCGTTTCGTCGAGGTCACATTGACGTGATCGTTCTTCGAGGCCTGAGAAGTCAAGGTTGACTGTCATGACGCCTGCTTTGTTGCCCGGTCCGGTCTCGCGACCCCAGAGGAGGAAATTTCGAGACGTGTCACTTGGTACGGTCGTGATGAAGCTGATTTCCATGTCGACGTCAGGACTAAATTCGTACTCGACCCAGGAGTCACCTTCATCAAGGGTGTAAAAGACTGAGCGGGTCTTCTGGTTCTCTTTAACGATGACGATGATGGATCCCTGGTCACCATATTCCCACATGTAGGCGCCCTTCTTGACTGACTTCCATGTGATGCCAGCATCGGACGTGATGAATGTGTCTGTGTTGTCACCGTCTTTGGGTTCGAGCTGAGAACCAACATTGCCAACTGCCATCATCAGACCAACTGCGGTTGGAGACCCGAATGTGGTAGACTTGTCCCTGCGCTCCGTATAGCTGTGAACATGCAATGAGCAGTCTACAGTCGCCTTCTGGTCCTCTTTGACGCACTTGTAGTTCCGTCCCTCAGCACCTTGCTTTGGTGGTGGTAGCAGATTCCAGTCTGATCCATCATTGTGCGAGATCATGGACTTGAGTTTCTTCTTGTCACCAGCATCAACGCCTTCGACATTGCTGACAACGTTGACCATAGCAACGCCTTCAAGGCCTGGCATTTTCTCGAAGTCAACGTAACCGGGATGATCACGGTTGACAGCATCTAGCACCTTGACGTAATTTGTGCCGTTGCTGTTCGACTTGATGATGGTGCCATACTCCCGGTCCTGTGCTGGGTTTACGGTGACATGCAGAAATACCGCATGCGTACTACTATCCATGACTGTGTATGCCTGTTGGTGCTTGACAAAGAAGTTGCGTGGAAACTGTGCTTGAGCAAAAGTGGTACCGTCCACGCTGGCATCGACCTGCAGACCCTGTTGATCTTCCGTCTTCTGCGCGACGATAATGAACTCATTCATAGTGGCGAAGTCCAGAATGTTGTCATATATCAGTTCCTCCTTGGCAAAGAAGTTGTCTGAAGATAACAGCTGGAGAGTCTTTGTATCCGGGTCTTCTCGTTCGTATCGCTCGCAGAAGATGAGCTCGTCCTTGTCAGCGCGGTGGATATAATCGCATCGTCTTGAGCCTCGGACTAACGTGTTCCAATTGTCGCCTCGATCCTTGCTGTAATAAATGTTGGTACGATCCTGGGAACGCTCTTGACCAGACCATAGAAGCCAATCTTTATAGTCGGGATGGAACTTGAGGACAGGTAAGCCATTCATGCTCGGTGGTTTTGGCGCATCAAACTCCTCAAATCTGTCACCTCTATCTACTGTGTAGAAGACCGTACCAGAGCCTGTGAGAAAATATACGGAATCGTGGAAACTTGGATTGGGGATGATTGCTGTGACGGTCTCGCCTTCGAGAATTGGTGCCCATGTTTTGCCGTGATCCCTTGTGAGATATATGTCCTGCTCACTGGTGAGCATAATTATCGTCTCGTCGTCACCAGTAGATGATGTTCCTCTTTCCAGATAATACCACTGGCTGAAGCCAGACGCACTGAAAGGTGTCTTCTCAACTGCGACTTTACCGCTCGGCGGCCTTTTCAACGTGTCCGAGCATGGCCGTTCAATCTCCTTTGCCAAGTTTTCTCCGCCTTTGCATTCGTTGCCGGGTATCTTACGCCAGCCAGAGGTGCCCATGAATGTATCTTTAGGGTCTTTGCATGCATCCTGCGGTACAGATAGCGGTCGAACAGGAACGCATTCTTTGCGATCCTTAGACCGTTCAAAATTGAAGTCGCACTCGAAATCAGCTACTGTGCACTCGCATGGCTCGAAGGTGGGGACGGGGTCCTTGAACTCCTCGTCAATGACACATTCTGCGTCAGCTTTCCTTCTTCGGTAGAACTGTTTGTGTCCCATTACGCAGCTTGGCTTGCCTTTGGCATCAACACGGGCTGGCCACCTGTCTTCAAAGTCGCCTTTGCCGCAAGTTCTCTCGTGCAGGCCTGCAAAGTCAAGCTTGAAGAGGTAATATTCCTCGTCAGACCCGGAACCATGGGCACCACCCACAACAAAGCTTAGAGTGGTGGAATCCGGCACTGTTGTGATGAACTTGGGGCGAATCTTAATGCCGAGATCTGCCCTAAGCCAGTCTTTGCCCATGTTCAGAGAATACTGGATCTGGTTTGTAGATTCCTCACTCTTGATTGCCACTAGAACTGCGCCTTGATTGCCAAACTCGTACAGATGGGGGCCCTTGAGAGCTCTGATCCAAGTTGCACCAGCATCGCTAGATACCCATGTATCTCCTTCTTCCCATGAATTGAGCGATTTCCCTGTGTTGCCGACGCCCATGGCGATACCAGGGGCTGGGCTAGAAAAGATGCGGCCTCCCATTCTCGCTTCGGTTACAGAATGCAGATGCAGGGAATCAAAAACGGCGGTAATATCCTGGAAGGTGCGGCCATCGTCAAAGCTGATCTGAGAGATAATCTCCTTCTCAGCTCGGGCAGAGTTCATGACCTCGTTCCAGTTTTTGACAGTATTCACCAAGTAGACGCCTTGAATGTTTGCAACCTTTTCGAAATCGACATTGCCCCAGATGTTTCGGTTGGTGTAATCGACGTTCTTGGTGAAGTAGGTACCGTTCGAGTTGGAGGAGAAAAGGTGGCCCATGGCGTTGGTAGATCGTGAGCCCAGGACGTCGACCTGCATGCTGTAGTTGGTGCTCTCGAGTATGGTGTAAGCCTCCTCAAGGATCTTGTGCTCGCCGAACTCAGCTCGATGCCAGGTCACTGTGTCATCTGTAACGAACAGGGCAAGCTCATCTGTGCCCTCGCCTTTTGTTGCTACGACCATGTAGTTTTTGACGGCTGCGACGCTTATCACGCCTTCGACAGCTCGACCAGCGTTCATGGCAGGTTCAACACCATTACCACTCGCAAAATAATCATCACTGCCAGCTAACCTGTAGTCTTTACCGAAGATACTGCTCTTACCGGTCCTGATGCAATAGACTCGATCGGCGATTTCGTCGGCATATGCTTCGCCAAAGGTAGGAGTCTGAACAGCCCAGACACAGCCACCAGGCACACCCTTTGTGAGAGTAGTGACGTGGGCAAAGTCGTCCTCGGTGTAATATGACAAAGTACTGCAAACCTCGAAGAAGCCTCCGATGCAGTCCTCGCCGTTCCATATCACCTTAGTCGGGTCCCGTCCGTGGAAGCTGAAGGGCCGGCCACCAGACATGCGCGCAGCCTGGTGGCCACTCGACCATTTCGACCAGCTCTTACCCTGATCGGTAGTGACCCAGTGGTCGGTAGAGGCACCGAGGATGTATGCGCGCTGATTGTTCCAGGGATGGGGATAAACGTCAAAAGCTGCTCCTTCCGCATCGGCGATGAGATCCCACGTCTCTCCCGCATCAGCGCTGCGCCAGACATTCCATAGTTCGGGATCGTGGGCGAGGATGGTGTTGCTGTCGTCGAGGTAGAACAGGTTCGCTAGAGGATGCTCGAACTTCGTCTTGGATATCGTTGGGCCATCCTTCTTCGCGATAGTAAGCGTGGGTGCTAAGCTGAGAATGAGGAGGGCGAGGAGGGAGACGGCGCTCCCCACGAGCTTCCGTAGGATCATGCTTCGATGTCGGGCATTGGTCGTCTATACAGAGTCAAAGGACCAGATGGAGAAAGACAGTCGTAGGGCACATGGTGAAAGCATACGTGGACAATTCAACGCGTCCAATTGATCGGCCGCGGCGGTCTTTGGATTCAGCCTTGCACCAGCGTTCGAGCCTCCTCGAGCTCTTGCCGGCCGAATTGCACGTCCGGGAGGAGCCCGAGCCCCTACGCCGCACCTAAGCTAACGCAATCCCTTCTCTACTCCGGTCATAACATACTACTATTAGTGAAACAATACTACCATCAAGCTATCTCGTAAAGCAGGGTATGAAGGACATCATTATGCTAGACTACCCGAACATATATTATGACACATCCTGCTCGAACGCCAGTCGACACATACTGGCGCTAGTGCTCCCCAACGCCTTGCTATCATGAACGGAAACGGTGAATTAATATTGATACTGCTTGCTTGGTTCTGTGCTCCAAAATGTCGTCTGGGGTCGGAAATACTGGATCGATGCATCACTCATGCCCGACCTTTCAGCTTCTTGAAGAAGCGCTTCATCCGTGAGGGTTCCTCAGGAAGTTCATCCCATATTGACCCTACCGCGCCCACAGGCACTGTGAGCGGCGCTTTCTCTAGTGGCGTCTCGTTTACAGCAATTGGCTTGGTGTGGTCTGTCTCTTCTAGTGCCCGAAGCTCTGGCCGCGTCAGCGTCATCCGCAGCGTCATCTCACGGTCAGAAGGCGATGCCTGCGCGTAGCCATCTCCCATTTCGCACACCACTCGTGCTCGTACACGTGAAGACCGATCTGTGCTTGACTTGTGACATGGACGACCGGGGAAGGACATATCTATCGGTGTTCGAGGGCTATCTTGCTGAACATACTCGGACCTTTCATCCTCGGACAGGGATGGCGTGTCGTCTGCAAGGAAGGTCTTAGGGTGACCATTCACCATATCAGGACTGGTCTTTGGCCTAGCCGGGGACTGTATAGCATCTTGGTGTAGGGAAGGAAACCCAAATTCAAGTGCCTCGTCGAACTTCTGCGGGGATGCGAGATATACTCTCAACTTCATCTTTGCAGCCGGATCTTGATAGTGCGTTGCTGATGCATCTACCGACGTCGTCGAATCAAGTCTTCGATGTCTAGAGGTTGGTAAACTAATGGCTGGTGGTATTGCCTTGTTGATGTTTGACCCAACCGGAGGTGGACTCTGTAGTGATGTAGAAGAAGAACTGCGTCTTCGAAAGGATACAGTCGAGAAAGAAAGTCCCCGTCGAAAGGAGCGTCTCGTTCGAGATATTGTGGATTGCCTCCTGTTCAGGTCTGCATTGATAGCATGGTAGTCATCCAGTCTCAGATCCAGGTCGTTGTCGTTGTCCAAACAACTGAAGCCCTCCAGGTCTTTGACTTCCATATCGTCGAAACCCTCCTCCTCCTCCTCTTCACAAAGATCCTCGCTCTCTACGTCTCCGAGATCGAAGTCGGATGGGCGGCTATGGGACGACCTCGGGGACTGATGGTACTGCTTATATAGTGCCTCATCAGCAGCGTCGAGGATGACTGGGTTGAAACGACTGGCAATATAGTACTGTTCTTCGGGAGAGAAGTGTTTTCGTTGTATTGCTCGAGGCAAAGCCGCGAACTCCCATGGGTTGAGTAGTGTGCTTGAAGGCGAGATTAGCTGTTGTGACGCCTTCCGCAGCCGCGATCGTGTACGTGTTCGGCTACGCGGCGAGCTCACTGTAGAGAAGCTGCGATGAGTCGAACCTGCCGATGAGACACTTTCGTTCCGTAATGAGAAGGGATAGGCAGAAGATGGCCTCCTTGGGGTATGAGGCCGCAGTCCAATATTGGGACAGCTGCCATTTGCATCTTTTGCGAGTCGCAGACGCTCTAAGCTGGAAAAATACTGGAGCAGATGTTAGCTTGTATGCTTTGAGATCTTGCGGACATCCGAGGTGGAGAGCTCAACGAATACAAACGCTGGCTGTAAGGGCTCCGGGTCGCTTGGTGCCGTAATGGGCATCAAGGTACGCTCCTAGCGTGCCCTCGACTCCCTTGGAAGCTCAAGTGGGAATGTGGGTGCTGCCGGGCTTAACGCTAAACATCTTCGCGCTGCAGGGCCACCATCGCCATTGGGTTGGACTGCAATAGCATCTTCAACTCTGAAAAGCCACAGCGCATCTCGCCCGTTCCAGCGGCAACACGCCCTCCACACTTTGACACATTTTGACGATCTGATGCTTTTTGCGACGCCAAAACTTGTGATCAGCACGATCAGCAGCAACAGCGAGTTTTCAAGGAGCCGACGAGCTGCTCTGGGATGGCCTGCCGGGAGACCGACGCGAGGGCAGCGTAATGGAGAGTCACAATTGTCACTAACCTTTCTTCGTAAGGCGGCAGGCAGCTGCTCGAAGTCCTGCTCCGAGAGAACCTGGTCGTGAAATCGCATTAAGAAAATGGTATCTGTTTTGCTAGTCGACTTTGCATTCACTTGACTCTTCCGATCCTCGAAAAGGCTCGGTTCGCTCGATGGGTTTCTGCGTTCTCCGTTTGAGGCCGAACAGCTCGTTTGGCTACTCGTATCAGGATAGTGAGCGACTAGTGGTGTCCGCAAAGACTTGTAAGAAAACCAACAATATGAAGATGCATACAACACAATGAAATGTAGCTTTGCAGCTAGAATCTCTGTGATGGTGAAGCTATGAATGCACACTCGACCACAGCACCTTGACGGCCAAGGGGATCATCAAGCATTATCTTACTGCTACATGCGCCCCGTGCAGTCTGTAACTTGAGACCTGGAGACGTTCTCGTGTGCTCGAAAACGGCGCCCAATGGATGTTTCCTACGGAACGCACAGATGTCAGTCTCTCACTGCATCAGATCACAAGGTCCTGCAGTGGTGGGAGAGTATGACACCATTTCTCGTGTTGCAGCTTAGCCAATACGGGAAGCTCCTTCATTTTTATACACTAGTTCTTTGCTCCATCCGTTCGCTGATCATGGTCGCAAGCGTAGAGAAAGCCCCCAGCCCGGTCGTTGTCCCAGAAGACTCTGTATCGTTCATGCGAAAGAGTCCACATCCAGGCCTTCTCGTCCCTACGAATAGAGGAAAATACGGCACGCGGCATGAGTTCGTCACGGACTGAATCTGAACATGCAGGATACGAGGCTACTCTCGTTATGGGCTGAAGTTGACGTGCATTCCAACGGCGAGGTGGAGCCCGGTCCTGAAACACGGACACTTTGCTGACGACGCAGAAGCCTTCTTGCAGTCGGTGCTCAGTCCTCAATTTGATGCGGCTGATAGAGTCACGCTGCAGAAAGATGAACCGCGTCAGGAAAATTGCTATACGGCATGGAGGAAATTGTTCGTTCCCCTCGTGAAAAATTCAAGATCTTGCTGCAAGGATCCTTGCCATGTAGTCGAGAAGGATCGATTGACTTCAAAAAGCATCAAGCAAGGGCATCTTTCTGGAACGACTGATGCTTGTACATTCTCGTATTGGAGGTCTGGAGAAACGTTTCTGACAAAATTGTGCAGCAAGTCATGTCGCTGTACAAGAAAGATTTCGTAGGGCTCGATACACCCACGCTGTTGCGCATTACGTCTGTACCCGCGGAAGCTTACCGGCAACACCTTCGTGCGGTACGTGGTTTAGTCCGTTTTGATCACACTCAGGTACATCTAGCTGTGCAGAACACGACTATACTGGATTCGTGCCAACCTACAACACAAGCCAGCATCTGGAGGCAAGGAGTCTTCCGCTTTGGCATGTTACACGAGGTCAGTATGAAACCGTCCCGACGCTCATATGCCCTTCCGGGTTACCGACTTGGTCACTTTTCCAGTCGAACTGCTGTGCCTGCAAGTCTCCGTGGTCAATGAGTCGCTCGATTGCAAGGATATGGTGACGGATAGGTGCATTTGTCGACAGTGGGGCATCGTGACCGAAACATGCTGCTCTCAAAGTGATAGTGAACGAGCAACGCCTGATGTATGCAGAGTTAGACTGGTCGATCAAACTCGTCTAACCAGAAAGTGTCTGGATTCTGCTTGAACTTTCCTTCGAAAAATCATGAACCCCAACGCAGTCATAGGTAGACTCGGGCTATTTGACGATACTGAGCTTGAGCTTCAGGGTCTAGATCAAGTAGTACACACGAAATTTCTAAGACGGACGTCTCCTATTCACGTAAGCGGCAGCATACATTGGTAACCAGTGACATTCATCGCTTCCAGGGTCAATCCAGGCATCTGCACGTACTTGGTAGTTGCTGCACCGTCATCCACTACACTGCTGCTGAAGTCCGGTAAGTGCTTGTGGACCATTGCCCTATGATCTGCAGTAGTGGCCACTAAGCTCGTACAAGACCCAAGGCTGCCTCGGTAGCCCTCCAGCCATTGTGTCAGGCTGTCATGGTTTGGGCAACGATGATTTGGGTTTCGGTTGCTTTCGAAGCCGAAGGGTGCGGCTCCCGGCATGAGTTTGTTCCCTTCAAAGTACTGTACTCGAGATTCAAGAAGGGAACTTTTCGCCATCACGCTCTTCAGCTGGTACTTGACGCAGACACCCGTGATCATTGTGCGAAATAGCTGTAGCAGTCGTTCATGCTGTTATCCTTCACTTACCTTTGATTGTTGGATGTTGAGCCATCGAAAGGATGCATTTACTCCCGCGTGACCGACTTCGGCGGGCTCGTATCACCACATCGACGTCCATCCAGTATCCGGTGTCCTGCGCATTGTTGTTCGAGAGTGAGGGCAGAGTTCAAGAAGTCGATGTTACTGAGGGAACGTATGCGCTTAGGGCGGTAGGAGAACCGCGGTTCCCTTAACCTCCGGCAAGCTTTGTTTATTCATTGAAATCGAGGGGTGTGGGGATACGCGAAGGTTCAAGTTATGCGGGCCCCCAAAGCGGTAGTGCTTGCATCTGACCTATAAAGAGGTATCGGCTACCTCATAGTGTGCGCTCGTCTATCATGCACCCCTGGTTTATGCCATAACCGGCATGATGGCGAGTGAAGGCAATCTCGAAACGTCCTGTTTACCCGATGATGCAAAGAAAATGCGTTGCGCCCGCCCTGACGATAGGCAGAATCAACGCTCTCACCTGCAAAGTCAAATTGCGCCTGGCGTGGCGATGCCAAATAAGTGATACTACGGTAGGTACCCTTCATCTTCTTGCGCCTTCCTGCTCGTGCGACTCTGTTTGCGATCATTCCTTTTCCTAGTACCTTCACAACATTCCCTCGAGGAGCACTTGCAAGAACGACAGACGCGAAACAACTCACCAACATGCGATTCTTTGGACTGATCTTCGCCCTGCTGGCGGCCGTCGCTTTTGCACAGACCAAGCCAAACTACATCAACGTGCCCAATAGCGGCTTCGACGTTGTCGCAGGCCAGCCATTCACCATCACATGGCAGAATCCCAGCGATGGTGATGTCAACATCCGCTTGACGCAAGGAGAGATCATTGAGCCAGGTGCAGGCATTGATCTAAGTGAGTCCGCCCCAGCGACCCTTCAAGAAACCGAACTGACCTTGCTTGTAGCCACTGTGCCGGCATCTGCAGAAACAGCGACCTTCACCATTCCCAGCGGTATCAGCAACGGACAATGGAACTTCGCCATTGTCGAGACTAGCGACCCTAGTGTTATCAACTTCTCCAGCGGGTTCCAGATTTCAGGTGCGAGTGAGGTACAAACCAGCTCCGCTTCCAACACGGCCTCCTCGGCCAGTGCAAGCATGAGCTCTTCAGCAAGCGCCTCTGCCTCCAGTGCGAGCGCCTCTGCTAGCTCTGCATCGGCCTCGTCTGCCTCCTCACGGTCGTCCTCATCTTCCGCGTCTCGAACTTCGGCCTCCTCGACGCCGACCACACAAGCCCCAAGCACATACACCAACGGTGCGGCCTATGCTCAAGCCGGTGGTATGATTGCAATCATGGCTGGTGCTATTGCTGTCTTCTAGACTGCTGGCTAGTGAAGGAGAGAGTGTACATGTTTATACCTGTATGAGTGGCAATGGATTTCGTAAAGAGCTTTGGGTATAACACTTTCCTAGCCATAGTCTTCACTGGAAGCATCAGGCTGGTCGCTCGCTCGAACGAGCTGGACCCGAAGTTGTGTATATTACTCATGTCAGTTCCAACTGTATAGATAGCATTTTCCATAGTTGTCGCATTGTAAACGACATGCATACGCTGGCCGGGTTCTTACATTTTATATCGGGTGGGCTGTCTGTGCATAACATCAAGAATTCAAGGAAAGAATAAAGTCATCGAAATAACAAAAAATGCGAATCATGTTCCTGCATACACTGAAACCCATGCTCCACTGCCACGCACGCAAACGCGTCAGAGTGCCTTGCAAGCATCGAAACCCAGCACAGCATATCAAACACTGGCATCTGAAAATATGTTTCAGAACGACTGATATGCATCTTCACCATCCTTGCTGCATTCGTCCTTGTCTCCAACATGCACGTTGTTAGACGAATGGCCACCATACGATAACTTCACTTGTCCCAATCATTCGTATGTCCCGGTCTGGTCGGGCCGTCGATGCAAGCCCCTTCTATGCGCATCGTGTCATGTGAGCCTCTGGGATTGCACTCGACAAGGAGGATTACTGCAAGCCGGTAAAGATCGTGCTGTGGTCGAGACAAGGCATACAAAAGCACTCGGTGGTGCCTCGAGTAGCGACAACGAGAATCTGGCTGATTTTGAAGGAGGATTGGAGTTTACGGAGTACTCAGATCAATATCTACAGCTACGCTTCCCCTGCATGCTTTTCATAATGGTCAGGGCGTTTAATCATCAGCATATCACCTCGCCATCGTGGCATTGAAGTGTCCAAAGCGCCATGATGACTAAGATTGGCCGACGTTCTGTGGAGAGTAAATATATACCCATGCCTGGTTCTCCCTTGACCAAGGGCCCCTCGCCTTCCGCCCCCTACGTTCATCGGTCATATACTCCCAGCCTGCTTCGACGCCAACTCACTGTTGTGGCCCCCATAACGTGCAGCCTTCCGCCTCCTCGATGCGTCCCAGAGCGCCAAACACGCAACTACCAATCCAATAACGAACATAGGGATAAGGTTGTACCTCCATCCTTCCATAACAGCGACACGCAGGTTAATGTTCGATCGATCCGAAGTATGCACAAGGTCCAGCTTCAACACCGCGTTGGACCAGTTCTCAGGCGTCCAGAAGTCCAACGGGTACGCAACATAGTTCGGGTACGGCTGATTGTTCAGCTGACTCGCAATACTCTGGTCGATGGTCTGTCCAGTGTGGTTGCCCGTGATGACGAACGTGGCAATGAGTGCTGCTAGAGTGAAAAGGGCAGAGAGCACAGTCATCACCAGCCAGAAGTAGTATAGACCCTTGACGAAGCCCTTCGGACCCAGAGCTTGGCGGCTGCGCATCCAGAGTATGAGGATGCCGCCCATGCCGATTAGAACGAATGCTGTGCCGGCTGCGCCGTTCGAGGTGTGGCCTTGGTTAACGAGGAGGCCGACTGGCTTGCCGTGGAGAGAGTAGGAGCTGCCATTGTAAGCTACTTCGAAGGATCCGCCTGCTCGTCGATGTAGCCAGGCTACCATGGAGGATATAAAGGAGAGTTCGATTATGCTGTCGACCATGAGGAGGCCGATGGCTACGTAGAGTGGCAGGCTGGGGGAGCCCATTCTGTTGTGCTGGATGTGCAACGCGGAGTACTTCGTGGTCTCCAGCTTGGAGGTTCAGGAAGATCCGTGGTGTGGTTTGTTTCAGCTGTCGAGGGACGGGAGCGGTTCGATCGAGATCTGGGATCGTCAGGGTGCCGAAGCGATATGGACTCCCGACCTCGAATACGACGAAGATATGTAGCACAGCGAAAGATGTCCCTTGCTTATGATACTCAATCAGTCGGGGGCACGGATTCGGGTGCGACGGTCTTCAGCCTCATTCCAGAATAATGAACGAGCCGATCAGCGGATGACTCTTGGGTCCCTCATGATAGGAATAGCACAGGATCCCAGATAACAACCAGGATGCCTGAAGCACATTGGAAGACGGTGGTTAGGCTGCTGACCACGCATTGCAGCACTTACTCCGGCACTGTCGCGTAAGAAGCATGATGGACAGTGGCTTGCTGCGGAGGCGGCGTTCGCGATCAGAGCCCTGCCCATAGAGCTGGGACAAATTAATACAGGACCAGCTCGAGAGCCTGACCTTGCCTGGTAGAGTTAGCACGTTCAGTGGCTGTCAGCACTCTATTGCACCGCCGCCACGCGCCGCACAAAAACAGCTTGGCAACGGCAGGGAAAGTATTTATATGACATCGATGTTGGTGGCCTGAAAAGGAAACGACTTCTGTTCTCAGGTACCACGTTTGATTTGTGTACTGTAAATGGGTCAAACGTGAAGTCTATGCATCGTACGCAACTTGCAGGTCAAGCCAAAGGGATGTATGCAAGAACTTTGTTCAACACGATGCAGTCGTCAATAAGTTGATAAACTTCACAGTATGGCAGAGAATCTGCTGCGACATCGTCAAGAATGTCTGTGCGTGCACCTTCTTGCATGTGCTGGCCGGCTTGCGGCGTGCCACCATTTGATGTCTCTAAGTTTGCATCTGTGCACTGCTGACCAACAGCTCGCCAAATCCTGTAAGCGAAAGTGGTGGTTGTAAGCAAGGTAAGGACACAAAGATAATGCCCGGAGCTTAGCTTGTTCCATGGGCCAGAGAGCTTGTGCCATACAAGAATTTCACCGGCTAGCCTGAGAAGCTTACCATGAGTGACTCGAAGCTTGGCTTATTGCTTGTTTATACAAATGTAAGACGAGAGAGTCTTACGGATACCATTGAAAAATATCTAATAAGGAAGCTTCGGCAAAGAAGCTTTCTTCCACGCATTCTACACGATTTGGTATGGACGAGGTTGCACGGAATCACGATGATAAAGAAGGTACAGCCGCTACAGGTCTAAAAACAGAATTAGGAAGCGATAATCCATCTTCAAAATCGTCAGAAGGATCAAGTCATCGTCTAAGGTGGTCTTATTGCATTGCTGAGATCTCTATAAGACTTCGCCGGGGTTTGTCGAGTCGACATAAGATCACAGCTTCTCCTCGCCGTTAGCATACTTGAGACCCATCCACCTGTGGCATATTCCTCTACGGACTCGTACTTCCGACCCTATTCGTATCATTCATCAGCTTCTCAGCAACCTTAGGATTCGACATCCCACTGGCTGTGTCGGCTTCAGTCAAGCTGCCGGCTCTATAGCCATGGTCATCACTCCTGTCACTACCCTGTCCCTTCCTGACCCACTCCGAGGTGGTCAAATCCTGAGAAGTTCGACCGTCGTTGCGCGTGTCGAGTCCGTCGACCGATTCTTTTTGCTGTTTGTGATGACTCGACACCTTTTGCTTGACGCTGTCAACTATCCCCATCTTGTTGGCTTTGGACTTGAGGTGTGCTTCTGCTGCTTGTCGTAGTGTATACTTCTTGAGTTGTATTTCTGGTAGTATGAGGGAGCTTCACTTTTATGCTTAGCAAAGACGAGAGTTGGTCTATAGCGTGCAGGTCGCAGAGGCTTTCTACAACATCGACGTCACACATTAGACATAGATTTAAGCATGTTTCGATGAGGAAGCCGCTGATGTCGACCACCTCATCAACATCCTTCAGTCGACTGAATAACCACATACGAAGCACATCTCAAGCACGTGGCGTGAATCTGACGGTCAACATTAGATTCATGACGTACGCTTCAATCTGGTGATGATGCAAGGCCCCATCGCATCGCGGGCTAAAAGGAACAGCTCCGTCACGAGAAACCGTGCTTAACTTGGCGAAGCTTATTCGATGAACTATATCCTTATTGCAGAAAGGACGTGGGTGTGGTGAATGTCCGTCAGCATCGCAGTCAAACTGGGCTTGACAATGCATGTCGACCCAATCATAATTCATAACCCTATCCACATTGACGAAGCAACCATATTTGCTTGCTCGCGGAGATGATTGCACAAGATGTTATGTGCAAGTGTCACCAAATGTGCATATTCAGAATCTCCAACTCAAATCACATCTCCTGAACTAGCATCCTCAGATGGTAGTTTCATCCCTTCAGTGTTCGTATTCGCAGGCAGGTCCGAGGGTAGTCAATAGTACTTGCCATCCTTGTCCTTCTCCTTCTTGTCTCCCTTTTTACGCCCCAAGCTCATGAACTTGTCGCTTATACCCCTCGTCAACATCGGGCCTCTCTTCGGTTCAGGCGATTCAGACCTTCGTTCCTCGTTCTCACCTTCAAGGTAAGAACCCTCCTCGTCACTGTACCTGCGATCATCGTCATGACGACCTCCGCCGTCCTCTTCGCCCAAGTCATCGGAGTACTCATCCTGAGAATAATCCGAATACTGGTCGTCATCATCATGTCTCTTCTTGCCTTCGAAGAGACCCTTGGCTCGTTCCATTAGGCTTGGTTTCTCGCGATATGCCTCGATGCCACTATAGCCTTGACTCACTGGCCTTTGAGGTTCCCCAGACTCCTCTTGGCCGGCATGCTCTTCCTGGTTTCCATATTGAGGTCCGTGTGGGGTCGGTTTTATCTCGCGATTGACGCGATCTTCGGATGCCGAGCGACGGGCCCTGCTGAACCTGCCGAGGAAGCTGTTGCTTCGGCCCGACTTTTGTTGCGGTCTTAATTCATCTTGACTGTTAGGCACCTGCTGAGTGTCATACTGAGATTGTTGCGTGCCTGTATCGACGCGATCTTCGGATGCCGAGCGACGGCCCCTGCTAAACCTGCCGAGGAAGCTGTTGCTTCGGCCCGACTTTTGTTGTGGTCTAAATTCATCTTGGCCGGCATGCTCCTCCTGGTTTTCATTTTCATATTGAGGTCCGTGTGGGGTCGGTTGTGGCTCGCGATTGACGCGATCTGCCGATGTCGAGCGCTTGCCTCTGCTAAACCTGCGGAATAAGCCATCGCTTCGCTTGGTTCTTTGCTGCGGTGGGAACTCGTTTTGAGGGGAATACACGCTCTCGTCTTCATGCTGTCGTTCTTGGTTATTGGTATGGGAGCGGTCCACGGATGATGAGCGACTGCCCATACCAAGTCTACCGAGGATGCCATTGCCACGCAGAGACCGTTGCTGCGGGTTACCTGCAAAGGCGTCGCGCTCAGTGCCGATACCTAAGACTTGCTCCGGTTTACTCAGGGTGTTGCGATTAGCACTGTTGCTGCGATAGGACGAGCCTCGTGGAGTTTCTGAAGCATAATTAGGGTAGGAGGATGGAGGGCCTGTGGTCGTGGAAGACGATACAGGATTCGATGCGATCCGGCTACCACGCTGCTGTGTACCCATGTATGTTGGGTCAGCTCCATAAGCTGCTTTTGGATTCTGGTGTTGTGACCCTGATGACCTTGCTGAGCCGATGGTGAAAGATTTTCTATTGGCTGTGATTGGAGACATCTGCTCAGTTGTAGGCGGTGCTGCGCGTGTTGGTTGATAGTGATTTGCGGTTGCCGAGGGCGGTTCTGCTTCAGACTGGTAGCGGGGCGTGCTCGCAGGTGCCGGCATGGGCGCGGGGCCAGCGTTGGGCACAGGCTTTCTTTTGAGGCTATTCTTCCTGAGCACATTACGCTTCGAGGAAGAACTCTGCGGAGAGGCTTGGCCGAAGTAGTCATCATTCTGACCTAGCGGGCGGTTGAACGCCGCTTTCGAAGTTTGCTGAGGCACGTCAGACTTATCGTATGGCATGTCGTAATCGCCCGGTCCTGCTTGATGGCTCATACGAGGAGGCGTGGGTTTCGGTGTTGTGCTCGCCTGAGCGGTGTGAGGAATTGAATTGCCATCGCCATATCCAGCAGGGTTCACGTCAGCGACAGTAGTACGGTCCTCTGGCATGGCACGGTCGTCATCATACTCAGGACGCTGCTTCTTGCGACTTCCGAACAGTCCAAACTTTTTCTTGGGTTGGTTTTCAGTCTCTTCCTCGCTATTGAAGCTCTCAGTTTCACTCATGTTTTGGCCCCAGTTGCCCGAACCCTGGTTCTGTGCGGCTTTTTGTCCACGTTGACTAGCAAATCCGAGCTTGTTCATGAGTGTTGGTCTCCTCTGCATTGCCCCCGCACCATCGAGTTTTTCACGATCGGAGCTACCGTCGTACCACAATGCTGGGATTAGTAGTCGGTACGGTACGGTGGCACCACTTGGATCATTGCGGTCAATCTCGCAATTAAGCACGATATCGAGGCCACCTTCAAGGCTGACTTGATCGTTGACATCGAATTCGTTGCCTTCAGCATCCACAGCTGGAACGTTGCCTTTCTTGACAGCTTTTTCAGACATGTTCGTAGGACGGCGGTGGAACCCAGGCTTGAGTGGTGGTGGTTTACGAGGGTCAAAACCGTCGTTGAAGTTGTTAGCTCCATTACTGATCGGTTCCCTGGTCTCCGACGCAGTCCGTCTCGCTGGCCCGAGCTTTTCGTTGCGGCTGCGAGGTTGAGAACGATCTGTACCGACTTCGTCATAAGATGCACCCCGCTGGCTATATTCGCTAGGAAGGTCATCACCCTCTCGGTAGGCTGTAGGAGGCGCTCTGCGGCTGCTCAGCCGCCTCATCAGCATTCTGGGATTCATATCGTCTCTCGACAGCGAAAAGCGTCGCTTGGGCTGAGGCTGCGGTTCATGTTCTTCTTCGTCCGGCATGGAATCGGAACGCGATGGCGAAGTCGATCGCGAGCTTGGCGGTGTTCTGCCCGGTACATATTCAGTAATGGAGCACCAGTTCCGTCGCGGCAACAAAGTTTTATTGTTGCGCTTCTTCATGTTCACGTCGTGAGAGAACATCGGTATCATGGACTCCTGGGTATAGCTATCGAGATGATGGACTTTGTCTCGCTTGTTGAGTGCATCTGCTAACATTTCTGGTGGAGGTGTGTTGACTATAGCAGATGAGACGATGTTCGGCATATACCTGTGGTCGCGATCTTTAGGGATCTTGAGCTTCGGATTCGAATAGAACTGGCCAATGGCAGCTAGGTGGACATCACCTCCCAAGATGGTGACCCGGACCGATCTTTCTGCTGCAAGGTCCTGCAGCTCTTTAATGAGCTCGTTTCTTTCCTCTTTGTGATGCCGCGCGGTCCAATGGTCATCTAGATCATCCAGTATTTCTACGCCTCCGTCGAATTTGTTCAGGAAGCCGCCTTTGAGTAGACCGTATCGACTTAGTGCTTTGACAGGATCCATCGCTCGACTCGTGAGAACGTTCTCTAACCAATTCATCCTAGGGTATGCGATCGGCACGCCAAGCAGGACAATGAGATGTTTAGTCTGGCCCTCGACAATTTCCTTGCGACATCGCTCAAGTGCGACGTCGCAAGTGTCCAGCGAGAGAACCTGGTTCTTCATTCGTTCTGTCCGGCAATCGAGCGCAAGGAAAGCAATAGGACGACCGAGATCTACGAAAATGCTTCGACTTAGCTGTTTGATGTATGGTCCAGGTTTGTATCCAAGAACCCAGCTGGGTTCATCAGCCATTGTCATAGCTTCAACACTGTGTTGCTGGAAAAGCATGTAGTATTTGAAAGCAACATTTCCAACACCACTGAAAACAGGCGATAACTGGAACGGATGAGGATAGGAGCCGAACCCGTCAATGATGTCGTGATCGTCCCACATATTGACCATCGGTATTTGCGCGTTTGCCATGGAGAAGAGTCCTTGTGAGAACCATGAAGCGTAGTTTTCAAGATAGAAAGACTCGAGCTCTTCTTTCATTTCGTTAATGAATGGGGCGTGGTGCTTGTACTGCGGATTTCTGTTCGCTGTCCAATCGGCGAACTGCTGGGTGCGGCTCATGACTTTATCGTTGTAGATCTGATCGCCGCCTCCAATCATGACATGAAATGGCCTGCTCTGGTGGGCGTTAAGCACGTCTCTCCAGAGTGGATCGGGTCCCGAGAACTCGTCTGGGTTGACAGACACACTAAATCCGTTACATGAGTGGAACATGATGTGCATCGACTGTCCCTCAGCTGGAACCCAGAACCCGGACGCCGCACCACCATTGATTCTGTATCCGATGTGCTGCTGCTCGGGACCAAGCTGAATTTCGAGCTTGAAGAGCCAAAACGTCACGTCTCTGTCTGGGTCGACATAGAGTCGAGCGCCTCTGATCTCTTTGTAGCGACCATAAAATTCACCATTTCTCCCACTGAGATAAGATGTGACAGGAGCTACAGAGACAGACTGACCATCGGCGCTCGTGATAGGGGGCGAGCTCTTGAAAAGCCCATCATCTGTCTCGATCCGAGATAGATCTCTGGTAGCTGGGAGGTCGTGTGAGGGCCGAACATAAAGCGCCCGGCCAATTCGTGACATCTTGATGCTGCCCGTGAGTGGCTCCCATTCCTCGTGAAAGTTTCCCTCGCCCGTTGTTGGAGCAGGTTGAGTGTACAGGGATTTCGGCTGTGAAAAGAGACGCAGCACTGGTGGTTTCTCATACGATGACTGCGAGTCTTGCGTGACCATCATAACAGTACCTCGCCAGTACTCTTTGGCGCCTGATCCGACAGTGCGTTTCATACCAGTATATCGAAGCAGGGGGCCACATTTAAGCATCAACCTAGGCCTAAACTCTGCAGTGCGATCATCAACAGCGGCATTTGCACTTCCTACGGCTCCCTGGGCGCTGCTACTTGGCCGCCTGGATTTCGTATCTTGCTCCCACCAAGCCTTGTTCCGGGTCGGGTCCTCGTTGGCTTCCGATAAGAAGTCCTCGGATGAGAGTCGAGCTGTCTCGGCAGACTTCCACTCGTCTGTTGGTCTCCGACGTTCAAAAGGCTCCTTAAAAGACACGGTTGACTGACGTTTCTGTTTTTGTACGGGGTTTGGACGATCGGGTGGCGCAGGAGAGTCTACAGAGCGTAGACCTGGCGAATCTTGTACACCAAGGCCGGCCGGAATAGGTTGACCCTGTGGTGTAGAAGTTCGCGCATGCTGCTGAACTGATTGAGACGCTCTAGAACGTGCTGGATCTTGTGTACCATACGAAGGACTGTCTCTCGTAGTAGTAACCGAGTGTTGTGGGGGACCATTTACCTCACCGTAGCCCTCTGAGAAGTTTCTCCTGTCACCCCTTGTTTTGGCTGCCGGTGTATCCCCCTCGAGTCGCTGTAGTGCCGCTCTGTGTGAAGCATTCCTCTCTTGTGATGTGGCAATGCGATCGGGGTTGTAGGTCGGCTTTTGGCTTGCACGTTGACTGCCTGAAGGTGCTGTGGCATCATAAGCCGGCGCTCGATTTGAGGGGTGACTGGCAGAGATGCTTCTTCGCTGTGCAACGTTCTTGCTCGGTTCGGGGAAGGGTTGCTGATAGGAGCTGGAAACGGCCTGGTTCTGGTTTGGATCAGGCTGACTGGTGGCTCTCTGGCCTCGCTTGGAAAATGTGACAGATTGGGGAGGCACAGCAGCGGTCTGGTATTCGAATCCAGGTCTCTCGTTGGATAATTGCCGGACGTCAGGTTTGCGGGACTCAATGACTGTACTGTGCTGTAGCCGATCTTTATGGGTATTGCTCAAGCTGCGCACCATACCGACATCCTCAATGGCCGGAGGTTGACTGCGCAATGATGGTTGCTCTTGATGAGTCCCAGCGCTCGTCGGCTGAGAAGGGTTTGAAGAGCGTGTTTTCTCTCTGTGCAGCATCTCGGCCTCCTGCATCCTCGCTCGCTTCTCCTCTTTACTGATATCGTTCAAAGTGACCTCGAGCTTCTGTAGAGGAGATCTGTCCGGCGCCCAATCTCTTTGCTCACTCTGATTCGTGACGTCCTTTGTTGTTGGCGCTCTTGCTAGACCCGGAACCTCGTTCTCTGTGTCGTCGTATGCGGTAGGCGATGGGTATGCGCCTCTCTCTGACCGATCCCGAGGTGAGTGAACGGCGTTGGCCGCGGAGCGGAGGTTGTCCTGAATCATTTGTTGACGTCTAGAGCTGCCTTCTCTTAGGTCTTGTAGTGGTGCTTGCTGCTCTTGGACTGGAGCCTGCCGATTCATGTATCGCTCAGGTGCAGGCTGGGCGCGACTTCTTTCCACCAGGTCCTCATCGGCAAAGGACTCCTCTGCAGGGAGCCGGCCTTTCGTACGCTGCTGGGGAATGGGGGCTTGCCGAGCGGCGTACTGCTCTGGCTGGGCACGACTCTTCTCGGCTCGACCGTCGTCGCCAAAAGACTCCTCAGTGAGCGGACGGCCTCTCGTGCGCTGGGCGCCACCTTTATCGGCTATGTCTTCATCGGCAAAGGCGTCCTCATTTAACGGCCGGCGTCTCACGCGCTGCTCCTGAACTGGAGCTTGCCTGTTGCTGTATTGCTCGGGCGCAGGCTGGGCTCGTCCTCGATCGGCTCGATCTCCCTCAGCATAGTCGCCTTCATGGAATGGCGGACCTCTCGCACGCTGCTCTTGAACTGGAGCTTGCCGAGCGGCGTACTGCTCAGGCGCAGGCTGGGCGCGACCTCCCTCGGCTCGACCTTCATCCGAGAAGGCCTCGTCAGCAAACGGCCGGCCCCTCGCACGCTGAGAAAAGGATCTCTGAAGACCTTGACCGCTGAGATCTGTGCCAGGATAGGCTATTGGAGCACCTCTCGAACCTTCAGGTGCAGGCGGGCCATTTGGAGGTGGGTAGTAGACATCTCTCGGTGCCATCGAGGCTTGTCGCGAATGTCTGCTGTTCCTCTTGTTAGCAGGAGGGCGCTGCCCGATCAAGCCATCGAGCGCGGGGTCCCTGTAGGAGTCGATCGGATTCATCTTCACCGTCTCGTTCCAAGTGCTTGGGTTGCGCGACGCTCAGCTACTCGATAACACTCTGACTGCAACAAGCCCAGACTGGCAGTAACGGGGTGCACCCGTATCAGGCGTGGCTGTTTCGAATATCTTGTTCTATCATTTCATCGTAAAGGTCGTGAGAATGTATTAATAGCGAGGCTGAAAAGCTATATCACAAGAAAACCAAGCTTGGAATTGCGATATGGAGAATTATTTACAAAACGATAGATGGAAGAGACAAGCAGAGGCATAGCAAGATATCACATGGCGTGCCATGGCAGCCAAAGGTTCGAATGAAGTGGCTGGTAAAGTGGTGCAGCTTCGATTCCACGAAGATGATGCCAACACATTTAGCGACAAGCACTTGAGTCCTCGACGCCGACTCCGAAGTCCGCAGGCTTGTGAGGCGTCAACTTGGAAGCTGGGCAGGTCCCGAAACAAGCTTCCTGCTGTTCGGCCCCGCCTAACCAGCTAAAGATCTACAGTCTAGAGAGAAAATGGTTAGCGGTTTGCGCCCCAGAGCATGTACCAACGGGCGAGGACAGTTCTGCAACGGCGGCACCCACTGCATCGCTGGTAGTCACAACCAAATACCACACTTTTGACTTCGACGCCGCATTGATGATTGTCTGCTCGCCGCCACACATTCGTTACTATCCATATCATTCGCAGTCTCTGTTGTATTGAATATTGCAGCCTTCCCAACCTGCGCCCTGAATACTGCAACTTCCAGTATCTCCTGCGACCAGACTCATTGTCCTTCCTTTGTCCTCGATCGAGCCAACACCACACCCGACCGTGTACCGCATTACTACTATAGTACTCTTGATGCGACATGTGTTGATTGATTTGCTCACTCCCTCATTACGATGAGATTGTCTCCATGGCTCCTGCACGGGGTAGCCGCCAGTGCCTTCATTCAACCACGGAACCATGATGTCTTCGACTACTTTGCTGTGCAACTGCACGAGTCCAAAGATCCTCAATCGATCGCTGACCAACTCAATGCGACCTTCGAAGGCCCCATTGGGAAACTTCCCAACCACTACACTTTCTCTTGTCCGAAGTCACAGAGCGCGGAATTAGAAGCATCATTACAGGAATTGAAGAGGCGGCGCCTGCTTCAGAGAAGGGGTCTGGCGTCTTTTGACCAGGCAGATGATCTCCAAGGCCTGCATTGGCATCAGAAACAAGAATTACGGCAGCGCTTGGTCAAAAGACTACCGCCGCCTCCGCCGTTGGGGCTGCGACAAGCGCCTCCAAAGAATGGCGCTGGTCAGCTAGATCAGACACAACAAGCCGACAAAGCCCGGCTCGAAGACCTCGCTACATCACTGCAGATCTCAGATCCTCTCTTCCAAGAACAGTGGCACTTGTTCAATTATGTCCAGAAGGGTATCGATGTCAATGTGACTGGCGTGTGGGAGCAGGGCATCACGGGAGAAGGTGTCATATCGTGTGTGATCGACGATGGCCTGGATTTCACAAGCAACGACTTGCAGCCCAATTATTATGCTAACGGGTCCTGGGACTTTAATGACAAAGGGCCCGATCCCAAACCTAGGCTATCTGACGATCGCCACGGAACTAGATGCGCTGGCGAGATAGCCGCGGCCCGGAACGATGTGTGTGGTGTCGGCATGGCATACGACAGCCTGATATCTGGCGTGAGGATTCTCTCTGCTCCCATCACTGATGAAGATGAGGCTCTTGCCATAAATTGGCATTACCAGGAGAATGATATCTACTCATGCTCATGGGGTCCGCCAGACGATGGCCAGACAATGGAGGCTCCCGGCGTCTTGATCAAGAAAGCCATGGTCAATGGTGTACAGAAAGGCCGCAATGGCAAAGGATCAGTCTTCGTTTTTGCTGCTGGCAACGGTGCTGCTAAAGACGACAACTGTAACTTTGACGGCTACACCAACAGTATCTACTCCATCACTACAGGGGCCATCGATCGAGCTGGCGATCATCCTTATTATTCCGAAAAGTGTTCAGCGTTGCTCTTGGTTACTCCCAGTTCAGGGCATTCGGATGCAATACATACTACCGATATTGGTGTCAATACTTGCTACAACGGTCATGGAGGCACATCGGCCGCCGGCCCGCTGATGGCTGGTGCCGTTGCTCTGGCGTTGAGCGCAAGACCTGAGCTGACTTGGCGAGACCTGCAATATTTGGCTATCAACACATCAATCCCGCTACACCTGGAGGATGGAGATTGGCAAGATACTGCAACGGGCAAGAAGTTCAGTCATACTTATGGATATGGCAAGCTCGACACATATAGTCTCGTCGAGGCTGCCAAAAGTCATGAGCTTCTCAAGCCGCAAGCTTGGTATCATTCGCCATGGATATCTGTGCTGCACGATATCCCAGAAGGTGACAAAGGACTAGCTGCATCTTTCGATGTGACGGGGGAAATGCTTGGAAAGGCGAACCTTGAACGATTGGAACACGTTACTGTGACGATGAATGTCAACCATACGCGACGTGGTGATCTGAGTGTTGAGCTAAAGAGTCCTGGGGGTAGTGTCAGCCACATTGCAACATCAAGAAAGCACGACAATGCCAATGCTGGATACGATGATTGGACGTTCATGTCTGTAGTGCAATGGGGAGAAAGCGGAGTGGGCACGTGGACTGTAATCGTGAAGGATACCAACGTGAACGAGCACCAGGGTCAATTTTTGGATTGGCGGCTCAACCTCTGGGGTGAAAGCATAGACGGGTCGAAGCAAGAGCTCCACCCATTGCCTGATGAGCACGACGACGATCATGAGCTTGCCACCGCCATAGTCACGACTTCGGTTGACCCTGGCAGTCCTGCTACAGACTTGCCTGCACACCCGAGCGATCATCCAGAGCGACCTACTAAGCCCAAACCAACCGAGGCCAATACGACTCCGACCCCGACCTCAACCCCTTCACCAACAACAGAGGCGGAGACTACGCAAAGCACAGCTGAGGCCGAGGCGACGCACAGCACATCGGAAGGCTTCCTGCCGGGATTCTTCCCAACATTCGGGGTGTCCAAGAAGACACAAATTTGGATATACGGGTCGATCGGGCTGATGATAATCTTCTGTGCAGGGCTTGGGGCTTACTTCTTGGTTCAGCGGAGGAAACGGCTTCGCAATAGCCGAGACAACTACGAGTTCGAGATGGTGCACGACGAGGACATGGATGAAAGACGAGGACTGACTGGGGCTCAGAAAGGGCGACGGAGACGTGGAGGTGACTTGTATGATGCTTTCGCGGGCGAAAGTGATGAGGAGGTGGTCAGTGATGACGATGAAGAATCGTACCAAGATACGCCTGATCATGATACAGGGTCCGGGTCCGATAAGTGAGCTTAATAGCTTGTAGCATTAGATATCTACCTAATGAGACATGTTGATGAGCTGCATTGTCCCTGAATGATTATATTCAGGCATTGTTGGTGGTAGGGGCGTTGAAGGCGGTCGGGGCTTGACTCATTAGGCTAGCATAAATTACGGTACTAAGCGTGTTTGCGGGCTGTATTTTGGCAGTGACTCCTGCCTGCAGGAGTGCAGCTTGAGCCATGATCTCAGTGTCTCGACTCAGCCAGGTGCTCCAGACATTGAGCGGAGGTCGACAACCAGGCTCAGATGGTCAACATGAGCCTGTTACCACAAGGCATAATATGGTGGTCAGCTCAAGATCGTCACGAGGGCGTCCGAATCTGCGTAGTGAGGGTGAGCAACAATCGGTATCCAGCAACAGCAGCCCGATAACTGCAACGGCCACGGCCACCACCAATCACCATGACGCGCCCTCACCACGCCCACACCCCGACGATGCCTCTTCGTCGCGTGCCAAAAGGAACAGGATCACCTCAGTGTCGGAGCATGAGAGCTTACAGAAACGCCGACGGCTGAGTAGGAGTTCGGGGCTGCCACAAGTGCACATTCCCTTGCGTGGGCGAGCTGTGCCTCAGTCATCGACTCACGACGTCACGCGTAATGGCGCTGATAGTACCACCACCACCACCACCACCACCACCACCACCAACACCCCAGCTTTAGTCACACAAGATAGCAGTATCAGCAATAGCCCTCTCAACTCGCCACATTATAGACCGCAGTACGACCAATTTAAGAGAATAGAAGAGAAAGCTCAGAAAGTGGTCAAGAAGAACATCCATACCCATGCAGCCAACGATGACAAGCGCAAGCTGCGCTCCGAGCATGGCAGTACCAGGTCTAAGACCGAGCTGGCTCAATACTTCCCTGCTTTTGATGATATGCTGAGCCTGGCCCCAGCTGACCCGGGTGAGCACTACCTCCATACCGCACACCCTGCCGCTTCTGACCTCCCCAGGCCTTCTTACTGCAAAGACTCCCGTTGTGCTTGTCGATGACATACCCGCCTTCGAGCCACCGCCTCCGCAGCCTGACTACTTCAGGAACCTCCAACCGCCCCACAACTCGGAACTCATCGACCTCGAGCAATATGCTGTCCCTTCCAAATCCCACGAGGACCCTCTTGCTGACTCGGTCTACCTGAAGGCCCACCAGAAGGCAGAGAGACACGAGAAACAGATGAAGAATGGGGACAAAGAGCGTGCACAACACGAGAAATATCAGCTGGAACGCCTCCTTGAAGAGCTCCAAGGTCCGGACTGGCTCAAAACACTAGGCATCTCCGGCATCACAGATACGGAGAAGAGACGCTACGAAGTCAAACGGGCCTTGTTCGTAAGAGAGACAAAGGCCCTCATTGACAAGTTCAGGCGATGGAAAGAGGAGGAGAAGCGCCGGAAGTTGGAGAAACAGCAGCACCTCCTCGAAGAGATGGAAGCCGACCACGACGACCACGCCTCATCGAGCACCGTACGAAAGAGACCTCGAAAGTCCGGCATAAACAGCAGAAACAGAAGCAGAGCAAGTAGCCAATCTGTCTCAGCATCCGTCTCTGCCGATCACGCGCCCGATTCCAGCGACTTAGATGCCCTTGCATCTCAACAACTCCTCGAAGAAGCCAAATTGGCCAACATGCAGCGCAAGAAGCTGCTCGCTCAAGGCTCTTTACGCTCACAATTACCCTTCTTACCAGAAGTCTTCACCAAACCTTTCACCTCATTCTTCGAAAAACGACATATCCGTGACGCTGCTGTGTCAGGGAGAAACCGCGGGCGCAAGGTATATGCTTTTGGGCAGGAAGCCCCTGAGTTGGAGGACAGGGACTTTGTCCTACCTTTTACCATATTGACCGACGATGCTATCAAGACAAGTCAGCGCAACCGGAGAAGGCGGATGAGAAATATCGACGATGGATAGTCCTTGTTGGGACTACTTGACGTTTGGCATTGGCCTGTTGCTACTGCCTTTATTGGTTGGGCACCAAGGTCAGTTGTGACTGTTCTCGTAGCTGACCATCTTGTGGAGAGTTGGCAAGCGCGCGCAGCAACGTGAAAATGATCTTCTCTTATTCCCTACCCATCACATCGCGGTTCAGGCAGGACCAACACCGCGTTCGATCCTGACTGCAGTCATGCCTGCCTATCTTGTCGCAATTGCCTGCTGACTCTGCTTGTGCCTGCGCTTCACATCTATGCGTGCATCTCTTGCCATCTCAGCACAACTTCTTCCGCTTCCGTACATAAACTTCACTCGCATAAGGTTGAGAGCCATTGCTCACCAACTACAAAGGACATTCTTACTTCAGCCTTATTCCGATCGTTTGCTACTGAGGTCAAAACCAATCCGCTTGAAGTTCAACAGCCATGCGTCACCCTTCAGCGGTCCTAGTCTTCGCCACCACATTATTTGCTGGACTGGCGTCTTGTTCAGGCTGTGCTGCAGCGGCCAGCGCGTCAGCAGCGCACTTCGATGCAGATCCCGACGCTGCATACGCGTGGATACCGGCAAATATTAGTCATGATTGCATCTCGTCTATTCCGGTGCAGAAGGACTATTCAAAAGAAGTACTGGAGAGCCTCAGAGCATGGATTGAGCTGGAAAGTAAGCTTGATTATCTGAGGAGACCATTCAAAGGGTATCTGTGGGGTCCAATCGACGTTCTGGCTGAGTTGGACCGCATCACCAACAGTCTTGACAACTATGCGAGCCAATATGACTTCGAGATAGACCTCCAAACGCTTGGTCTCCATTGCCACGACTATCACACAAGCATCCGAGGCGGTATCAGTGCTAGCATTCCATTCTGGAGCCGCGGGTTCGACCTCGTATCCGCCTCCAGGGATGGGATAGAGGCGCCCAAAGTGTACCTATTAAGCGATGTTGTGGACTCTGAACCCCAGCTCCCTTTCGCATTGAAGTCCGATACAAACATCTCCCCTGTCCAAACGATCAATGAGTTGCCTGTACAAATGTTCCTTCAGACACAGCAGCTTGTCGCGTCCTCGCACGACCCAGATTCCATGTACAACCAGCTGTTTTTCAGCTTACCTCAATCCGTCAACCCCGGTCGGTTGTGGTACCCAACTTTCAATGACTCAGTGTTCTACCCGGGGCCGGAAACGTCGTTGCGATTTGAAAATGGCAGCCATTATACGAGAAGTACATGGGCGGCAGTACCTTGCATGATGGGGAATATCACAACTGGACAAGAGTATTGGAATGCTTGCGTGTACCCTGAGGGGAACGCCAACACAACTACCGTGGTCGCTAGGCCGACCCCAAATTCTTTACCGAGCGACAACACGGTGGTGACGGCAGCGTCTGTTCCCTCAGTTACGCAGATCGCTTCACACGCCGTGCCCATTGTCGTCGACTCACTTGGTCTACTGGCCGGGTACTTCATTGATAAGCCGGACTATAGTGACGTTGCAGTCCTAGTGATTAGAAGCTTCGATGGCAGGAAGCTCCCCGATTATCTCAAGTCCTTTCAGGACTCGCTCGAGAAGTTTCTTGGACAAGCAAGAAACAGTAGTAAGACAAGGCTCGTTATTGACATTCAAGGAAATGGAGGTGGAATAATTGACGCGGGGACGGAGCTTGTTGCACAATTGTTCCCCAATGTTCCACCAGATCAGAAGGGCAACTTCAGAGCATCAATTGGCTTCGAAATCATTCTGGAGGAGCTGGGCAGACGGGTGGAACTAGCTAATGGAGAACTCAGCGATACAGAGGACATCCTCACTAACGAGGCCAGGTCCCCCTACGCCTGGCAAGCTGTAATGTCGCCCAATGCCACGGAGTTCATCTCCTTCAGGGACTCCTATGGTCCCCGAAAGCTCGATGACGGAAGCTACACCGAGTTTCACCAGATGAATTACACCAACACTGATCCTGGAGATTTCAGTGGCCCAAGGATGCAGATCAGTGGCCAAAGGATCCAGGTCACCGGCTACGGCGAGAGAACTGTGCCACTCAACACACCTTCACCCTTCAACCCCGAGAACATAGTCCTCCTTTCGGACGGCTACTGCGGCTCGACTTGCAGCCTTGTTTGCGAGATTCTTACAAATGAACACCTCGTCCCTGCCATCGCCGTCGGGGGGCGCCCTATCCCAGGGCCCATGCAAACAGTTGGCAACACAAAAGGTGGCGAGGTCTTTGACCATGGCGGCCTGAAACGCCTCTACGATGTCTATACTGACGACAACACCAACATCGTAGACAGAAAGAAAGCAAAAGGCACAGTCTTCGAAGGTTGGTCGTCGTTCGCTGTTGATCAAGACATTCTCTTCAGTGTCAACGCAAAGAATAATTATCGGATTGGCGATGACTCGAACACGCCCTTGCAGATGGTATACGGTGCCGCAGACTGTAAAATGTGGTACACATTCGACATGCTCGTGGACCCGGTAGCAGTATGGACGCGTGCAGCTGAAATTGCCTTTACTGACAAGCCATTCACAAGTAAGTACTGTGTCGAGGATAGCACAGGTCATGGTTCGAGTGTAACAGGTGGTCTGAAGAGAGGCTCACTTCGCGATCAGTCACCACCACCAAATACGAAGCCACAATATCTAGGATGGTTGAGGAACGGGTCGGAGATAGTGCAGGGGTTTAGTCTTGTCAGTGCTGGTGATAGTCTCAAGACTGGTGTAGGTGAGGACAGCACAACACCTGTAGATGCGCCGATGAAGCAAGGACGGAGCGGTTGAGAGAATACGTGTGGTGCTTATGATGGTGATGCAGGGCCGTTGAAGTTGATTTATGGCGTGCTTAGGTGAGACGAGGCCGGATGCTAGCAGACCATGGTAGCACAATCCGTAGTCGATGTAAGGTCCCCTCTCTATGCTCGGTTTCGATTTCACGCAGTGCTTGCAATCGTCATGCTCAGATACCCAACGACACTCTCAATCTCATCACCCAGCAGGTCTCTAGCTTCGCTCATCGACCTGAAAGCAACTGGGGACACCTCGCCTCATACGACCCAATTCGCATCCCCAGGCTTCCACAAACCAATCGATGACCTTCACCTGCTGCTCGTGATCCATCCATCCAATACACAAACACCAATATCGAAGAGCCGAACCGCAGTCTCGTCTACCCAGCTACAGCGCCCATGAACTCTGCGCGAGCATCTCCCGTCCCCATCCCCATCCACATCTACATCCAGGACTCCACGCACCGGCACCAGACCCGTCTTCTACCCCCTACCTCCCCTTCGAACGTTACTCAGGACACCCGAAGATCGTGAATCGCATCGAAACCAAGGCATGAACGTAGAACGGCAATCGCAAACACCTGTCCCCGGCGGACCGACCATGAATGTGGACTTCGCAAGGCACGACAGCGACAGAGGCCACAACGTAGCAGATCAGGTCAAGTCAATCCACACCACACCAAGCAACCCGTTGCCAGTGCATCCATGGTCCCATTCGGTCAGAACAACTCAACAAACCAAGTCAAGCCGAGCCGAGCCGGCAGGTGCGCCGTCTTCCCTCGACAATGAGCATGAGAAAGCACGACACGCTCGACCGAGTGCGTCGTTCGGAAGGTGCAGTGCGGTTGGCTCAGTAGGTTCCGTGCTGGAGAGGCACGATGAGATTAGTCTAGTGAATGGGAGAAATTTCAAGCAGCCGGTATAGGCCAGTGTCGGGGTGCGACGCTCAGTGCTTACTTACTTACCACAGGGCATGTTCGACCGGCAAAATGAGCAGGTGCCGCTCACTAATGGCCCGGGCGATGGAGGGCCGATTGCAATGGTGTCTGTTGCAGGAAGAGGGCGGGGCTGGGCTGGCATATATTGGGAGGCACGAAAAAGTCCCGTGGAGGCAGGGCTGGTGTGACTGGTGTTAATGAGGGAGGTAGGACGAGCATACTGAACACGAGGTTAGTAAAAGGAAGGGACGACTAGTACGTGGATGACTGGATTGGTAAGACGAAGGTGCAACTGCTATACTGGACTTACCATGGGAAAAGTGTCACGAAACCCATGGGACAAGCATAGCTCAGCCCAGACCGACAACCTAGGGAGCATAATGGAATGGAGCACTACGGAGAACCGATATCGAGGAGCAGGTAGGTGCCTATCCCATGGTAACCGATCGCATCGTACTGAGTGCGGCGGACTCAGTGCAACTCGGTCTTGTTGTAAGTCATCGAATCAGGGAAGTGGAATAGCATCGCCATCGGATCGGGATACGGACCACTAGTAAGTGAGTGGTATCGTGCATTAAAGTACTTCATCACCGGACGCTATGGCCACAGTAACAGTAACAGCAACGGCACTGACTCCGCGCTTCACCATATGGTACCATATCACAGCGCACTACACTGCACTGCACCGCACCTCCCCCGAAATGTCAAGTTGCTTTCAAAGCAACAGAACGGAACAGAACAGAATTGAATAGAACTTAATCCCGCACCAGTCAGTCTTGCATTACACCGAGACAGACGCGGAGCTGTAGTCACCAACCGCACCGCGCGATCCCAGCCAGCCCAGCCTCGGATGAGATGAGATGAGATGATCTAGTTAGCAAAGTAGTCCAGCATACCGACGCCATGCCAAGCCATACCGAGATCAGGTCAGTAACTTAGTTAGTCAATCAACAATCGCATTGCATTGCGGTCCTGCAATCCTGTATACGCACATACATACATACATCACCAGCGCAGCTATTGGCGACAGACACTGCACACTGCACACTGCACTGCACCTACCCGCCCGCTCCTACAGCAGGAGCGTGCAATGTAACACGTATAGTACTCTACTCTATCATACAATCCATTCCGTTCGCAGATAGTAAATACTGTAGCATGATACGTACCGTTCCGCTCCATCCACGTGATTCAATACGCTCCGATCCGATGCTCTCTGTGGGAGGCGAGCAGAGCAATGTGAGTCTGCGCCCGCACCGCATCGCATCACGCGTGGAAAGTAGACAGACAGACAGAATCACTTCAACTCCACCAGTGGGTTGGTACTGCACTGTCCTACCATACCCTCGTGTCCTCGCTTCACCCAGGCTCCTTCCTTGTTTGTAGCTGCAGTACTGCTCTCCTCCGATCCGGATCTCGCAGGCCAAGTCCACGATCGCTATCACGCAAGCACGAACCACATCCCGTGCTCGGAATAAATGCAGCAGGGGAGGCCCCAAGCTAGGAAACGAACGTGTACAGTAAGATACGCGCTCGCAGTCACGCAAGCTAGGTAAACTTACTCCCAGGCCGGCCGAGAAGACCCAAAGAGCATTCGTTTGTTAGCAACGTGCTGCAGCAACTTACTGTACAGGACAGGAGATAGAAGCACATCGAAGGCCCAGATATCATGTACTCTATCAAACTCGACCACTACATTGCCTACCCACTGTAGGCATTGCCACTACAGTACATGCCACGCTCATGACGGGTGATGACCACCCATCCGGACCTGCGAATTTTCGGAATTACAAGGAATGATGTCAGCGCAGACTCCTGTCGGTTCGGCGTTTCGAAGGAAATGTCCTGCGTGGCCGGAGACGCTAGTGTTGTGACTGGCCGTTCTTTGCGTTGCGGCTTGCATTTCCTGGTGCCTGAAAGGCCCGAGATCGTCTATCGCAAAGTGTATCCTGTGGCTTCGCTTGCGGCTCTGTTTGAACGTGGTCCTCCTGGTGCAGTGTCTTCATACGGGCTTTTCTCTGCGCTCGATTCAAGCTCGCTCGCTCGACGCCGGTACAAGCACGCACAATGTGTAAGCAAGAGCTGCATATCTTGATGATTATGAATGCTAAATGCTAGATGCCGTCTGGTGAACGGTTGTTTTGTATGCTTGGTGTACCTGTACTTTCTGTCCGGGCAGTCAAGGGTTTCGAGATTTCTTGGTATCCGCCATAGCCATACTCTCCACCAGGGTGGCTAGAGCTCAGCATATTGAATTTTCCTTTTCGATAATTTCGTCATTACGGCTCTCGTCGCGTGTCGTAATGCATGGCTGGGCATAACAACGCATAAGGACTACTTTCGTGCATCAATTTGATAAGCAACAAGACCAGATCATAGCCCTCGCTGCATATAAAGATCCTTAAAGCCTAGGAAACCAGCTTAAGTCCTCATCAGCACGCAAACACACCCAAATAGTAAACAGCCACACCCAAGTATAACTTTCATCAAACATGCCATCCTTCACAGTATTCAAAGGCTCCGAGAAGGGCGAGATCGTGGAATCGAAGACCGAGAAACCCGAGTTGAAAGCAGACGAAGTCCTTTTGAAAGTCACACATTCAGGCCTCTGCGGCACAGATGTCCACTATAAAGGTGTTGACATGGCCTTGGGCCACGAAGGCGTTGGTACGGTCGAGGAGGTCGGCTCCGACGTAACGATGTGCAAGAAGGGTGAGAGAGCTGGTTGGGGTTACAACCACGACTGCTGTGGCCACTGCCCGCAATGCTTGTCCGGCAACGACGTGTACTGCCCTGAGAGAAAGATGTACGGCATGGCAGACCTCGACCAGGGTAGCATGGCAAGCCATGCAGTCTGGAAGCAATCGTTCTTGTTCAAAATTCCGGATGAGCTAGCCAGCGAACACGCTGCCCCGCTCCAATGCGGTGGTATCACGGTAGGAGAATCCACTTGGAGTAGAAGACCTTGACTAATTGGTAAATCTAGGTGTATGGTGCTTTGCAGATGTATCCGGTAACGGCGGGCGAGCGGGTCGGTATCATTGGCGTTGGTGGTCTCGGCCACTTGGCCATTCAATTCGCTGACAAGATGGGTTGTGAAGTTGTCGTCTTTTCCGGCTCAGACTCGAAGAAGGAGGAGGCAACGAAGCTGGGTGCCA
>Ga0210040_10000308_pt1 | contig 84636 bp, 76 predicted proteins | sample CryGeyCG12114_NA_FD_185462 | JGI IMG/M metagenome (GOLD analysis project Ga0210040, IMG submission 185462) | Groundwater microbial communities from aquifer - Crystal Geyser CG19_WC_8/21/14_NA (SPAdes) (version 2) | ecosystem: Environmental > Aquatic > Deep subsurface > Groundwater | place: USA... | reverse complement strand
CCATCACAGGGGAGGTCACCGGACCGCCGCACCTCCCCCGCCGGCCCGTACGCCGCAGCCCGGTCAGGCGTACGCCATCACAGGGGAGGTCACGAACCCGCCACACCTCCCCCGCCGGCCGGTACGCCCCAGCCCAATCAGCCGTACGCCATTGCAGGGGAGGTCACCGGACCCGCCGCACCTCCCCCGCCGGCCCGTACGCCCCAGCCCGATCAGCCGTACGCCATCACAGGGGAGGTGACGGACCCGCCGCACCTCCCCCGCCGGCCGGTACGCCCCAGCCCGGTCAGGCGTACGCCATCACAGGGGAGGTCACCGGACCGCCGCCTCCCCCGCCGGCCGGTACGCCCCAGCCCGGTCAGGCGTACGCCCTCAAAGGGGAGGTCGGCCGCGACGCGCGGTGGCAGCGTCAGGTGATCTCGAGGAGCTTCTCGCGCACGGCGTAGACGACCGCCTCCATGCGGGAGTGCAGCTGCAGCTTCTCCAGGATGTTGCGGATGTGGTTCTTGACGGTGTTCTCGCTGATGAACAGCTGCTTGGCGATGTCGCGGTTGTTCATGCCCTTGGCGACGAGCTTGAGGACCTCCATCTCGCGGTCGGTGAGCCGCGGGGTGGGGACCTGCTGACGGTCGTCGGTCTTCTTGATCATCGACGCGAACTCGGTGAGCAGCTTGCTGGCCATCGACGGGCTGATGAGCGACTGCCCGCCGTGCACGGCGCGGATGGCCGCGGCGACCTCCTCGATGGAGATCTCCTTGAGCAGGTAGCCCATCGCGCCGGCCTTGATGGCGTCGTAGAGGTCGCCCTCCTCGTCCGAGATCGTCAACATGATGATCTTCGCGGACGGGACGGTCTCGTGGATCGCGGTGCAGGCGTCGATGCCGCCGCGCCGCGGCATGCGGACGTCCATGAGCACGATGTCGGGGAGCGTCTCGGCGGCCTTGGCGATGGCCTCGGCGCCGTCGCTCGCCTCCTCGACGACCTCGATGTCGGGCTCCTGCTCGAGGACCATCTGCAGACCGCGGCGGAACAGCGCGTGGTCGTCCACCACGAGGACCCTGATCGGTTCGACGACCAGGCCGGTGCCCGGCGCCGAGGGGCCGGCAGCGGGGATCGCGGGGGTCTCGGACAAGGTCGGTCCTCCAGGGAGCTCGGGCGGTGGCACCGCCGTCGTCGCGTCGGCGAGCGGCCGGAACGGGACGACGACGGCATCCTGCCACGCATGCCTGCCGCAGTGCCGCCCCGAAGGGGTGAGCGCAGCCCGCCCTCAGGAGGCCTGGAGCCGGATGACGCCGTAGTCGTAGCCGTGGCGCCGGTAGACGACGCTCGGCAGACCGGTGTCGGCGTCCATGTAGAGGTAGAAGTCGTGACCGACCAGCTCCATCTCGTGGAGCGCGTCGGCACTGCTCATCGGCGACGCCTCGTGGGTCTTGTCGCGGACGATGAGCGAGGCGGTGTCGTCGACCGGCTGCTGCGCCGGTGCGTCGAGCACGGCGACCGTCTCGCTCCCGGCGGACCGCCCGTCGTAGCCGGACGGACCGCCGACGGGCAGCCCGGCTGTCGCCTCTGCGACCGAGGCCGGCGTGTGACGGCCGTGGTGGACGCGGCGGCGGTCGTGGGCCTTGCGCAGCCGCGCCTCCAGCTTGAGGACCGCGGCGTCGAGGGCCGCGTAGAAGTCGGCGGCACACGCCTCGGCGCGGATCACCGGGCCCTTGCTGTAGCAGGTGATCTCGACCCGCTGGCAGCGGTCTGCCTGGCGGGGGTTCTTCTCGTGCGCGAGCTCGACGTCGAGGCGGATGACGCGGGAGTCCAGCCGTTCGGAGGGAGCCAGCTTCTGCGCGACGTGCTCGCGGTAGTGGTCCGGGACCTCCACGTTGCGGCCTTTGACGACGATGTCCACGCAGCTTCCTCCTGTGCATCGGGGATGGGCACGAGCCAGACGCTCCCGGGTGGTGCTCCTGCTCTCGAGCGGGCTCCGATCGGTCGTGGGTACGGGCGCCGGGGCGCGACGTCGCGGTCTGCTCGACGCTAGCCCCCACCGTGCCGCCTGGACAGGGGGGGCACCACTACGGTGCGTGTCGCCCTCAACACGGTCGCGGCCACCACCGCCGCGCCGCGGACCCGCGCACCGGCGGCCGTGAGCGCACGACTGGCCTCGGCGAGCGTCGCCCCCGTCGTGACGACGTCGTCGACGACCACGACGTCGAGGCCGTCGAGCCGCCGGCGCGCCTGCAGCGCCCCCGCCAGGTTGGCCGAGCGGGCGGCCGCGTCGAGCCCGGCCTGGTCGTCCACGGTCCGGGCCTGCACCAGGACGGCGGCCGTGCGGACCCCCAGACGGCGCCCCGCCACGGCGGCCAGGCGGCGTGCGTGGTCCTGCCCCCGGGCCCGCACCGCGGCGGGTGACGAGGGCACCGGGACGAGCAGCACGCCCGGGCCGTGCACCGCGACCGCGCCGGCCAGCGCCCGGCCGAGCGGTCCGGCGAGCGCGAGCCGGCCCCGCTCCTTGTGGGCGAGCAGCAGGGACCGCAGGACGCCGTCGTACGCGCCGGCCGCGACGACAGGGGGCAGGTGCGGCGGCGCAGCCTCCGGTCGGGAGCCGACGGGCGGGCCGGTCAGCGCCTCGGCGCACCGGGCGCACAGCGTGCGTCCCGGCGCCGAGCAGCCCGCGCAGTCGCGCGGCAGGACGAGGTCGAGCAGGTCGGCGAGCATGCGGCCACCGTCCCTGCTCCCGCGCCCGGCGTCATCCCGCCGGACCCGGCCTGTGGACGGTCACCCCGGGTAGAAGGGGGAGCTGCCCGGCTCGAGCTGGCGGAACAGCGTGTCGTCGTCGCGGTAGAGCTGCTGCTCGCCGTCGACGTCGGCCGCCACGACGAGCGGCGACCGCGGCGCAGCGGCGACCGCGACCGCGACCGCGCCGACGAGCGGGCGCTGCACGACGTCGAACGAGGAGCCGTCGACCGACACCTCCGCCGGGAACAGCTGCCCGTCGCCGTCGAACGAGCCCAGCGCGACGAGCGTCGTGCCGCTGCGCCAGGCCACGTCGGTGACCCCCTCGAGCTCGCGCGAGACCAGCGTGACGTCGCCGACCCGGACGCCCTCGCCCGTCGGCTCGACCCGCCCGACGTGCAGCCGGCCGCCGAGGACCAGGGCGATGCGCGCCCCGTCGCGGGAGACCTTCAGCGCGCTGAGCGTCCCGCTGCCCGGCGGTCCCTGGACGGGCACCCGCTGCGGCGCCCGTCCGTCCGCGCCGTCGGCGGGCACCAGCCACACGCCGGCCGGTGTCCCCGTCTGCAGCACCCACAGGCCCTGGTCCTCCGGCCCCCAGGACAGGCTGGTGAGCCCGGGCCCCCGCAGCACGGGCTCCCCGAACGGTCCGGCCAGCGGGCCGGTGCGCACCTCGTCGACGCCCGTCGCCGTGCTCGTCCGCACGGCGAGGTCGGTGCCGGCCAGCGACAGCGCGGCCCCGTCGACGGGCAGCTCGCCCGTGGTCGCCTCGCTCTCGGGCAGGTCGTCGAGGCTGTGCAGTCGCCGGTCCTGCAGGAAGAGCAGCGGTGCGTCGTCGAGGGCGCCGGAGGGGTCGTAGCTCGCCCAGTCGGCACGGTCCTGCACGGCGTCGTCGTCCGGCAGGAGGGGCGCTCCGTCGACGCGCAGCCGCACCCCCGAGTAGGTCGGCACCAGCGTCCACACCAGCTGCGCGGCCAGCCGCTGGCGGTCGCGGGTGTCGAGCGCACCCGCCTGCGCCGACAGGTCGACCGTCACGATGCCGGAGTCGGCGGTCACCTCGGCCGTCGTGCCGGGTGGCGCGGCGGACAGCGCCGCCGGCGCGAGGCGGCGGGTCGGCCCGGTGAGCAGGGCGTCGACGAGCGCCTGCCCCGGCTCGCGCGACGCCGGCAGGAAGACGCGGTCCGGCACGAGCCGCCGGCTCGGCGAGCCGTCGACGGAGCGGGCCAGGAAGTGCAGGTCGTACGGGGTGCAGGAGCGCTCGAGGTCGTCGACGACCAGGCGCCGGCCGCGCGGGACCGACTCGAGGCGCAGCTCGCCGTCCACGGTCCTGACGCGCAGGTCGTCGCGCACCTCGGCGTCCTCGAGCCGGAAGGAGCCGTCGGGCAGGATCCGGCCGACCGACGTGAAGCTGGCACGGACGACGGACGAGTCCTCGAGCAAGGAGAAGCTCACGCCGCCGTCGGGGTACAGGACGGCCTCCTGGCTCTCGTCGCAGCACTCCACGTCGGGCGCGAGGAACTCCCGTGCGATGCGGTGGTCGTCCTGGGGACTGCGGCTGAGCGCGTAGAAGTAGCTGCGCACGAGCTCGGTGGCGGACATGCCGGGCTGCGGTCCTGGTGCGACGACCACGATGCCGCCGGCGTCGGTCGCGTCCCCGCCGACGCCCGAGGCGTCGCGGACGCCGCTCGGGACCGGCAGCCCGCCGCAGGCGGTCAGCAGCAGGAGCAGCAGCCCGGCCAGCGCCCGACGGGCTGCGCAGCCGCGGCTCATCGCGGCGGCTCGAGCGGGGTGTCGGGCACCGGGCGCCCCGCCGTGCGCGGCAGCGTCATGCGGAACACCGACCCCCGGCCGGGAGCGCCGGCGGCCTGCAGCCAGCCACCGTGCAGACGCACGTCCTCGAGCGCGATGGCCAGCCCGAGCCCCGTGCCGCCCGTCGTCCGGGCGCGCGACGGGTCGCCGCGCCAGAACCGCGTGAAGACCATCCCGGCCTGTCCGGGCTGGAGCCCGACCCCGTGGTCGCGCACCGTGACGACGACCTTGGCGTCGTCGGCCTCCAGGGTGACCTCGACGGGCTTGCCCTCGCCGTGCTCCACGGCGTTGACGACGAGGTTGCGCAGCACGCGCTCGATCCGCACCTGCTCGACGTCGGCGACCACCGGCCGGGCCGGCAGGTGCACGTCGAAGCGCGTCCCGTGCCGCCCCGCGAGCGGCGTCGCGGCGGCGAGGACCCGGCGCACGACCGGGCACAGGTCGGTGGCGCTGACGTCGAGGTCGGCGGCGCCCGCGTCGTAGCGGCTGATCTCGAGCAGGTCGGCGAGCAGCGCCTCGAACCGGTCGAGCTCGGCCTGCAGCAGCTCGGCCGACCGCGAGGCGCCGCCCGGGAAGTCCTCGCGCGCGTCGAAGAGCACGTCGGCGGCCATCCGCACGGTCGTCAGCGGCGTGCGCAGCTCGTGCGAGACGTCGGACACGAAGCGCCGCTGCACGCGCGAGAGGTCCTCGAGCAGGCGGATCTGGCTCTGCAGGGCGTCGGCCATGGAGTTGAAGCTCGATCCCAGCTGCGCGATCTCGTCCGCACCACGGACCGTCAGCCGCTCGTCGAGCCGCCCGCTGGCCAGGCGCGCCGCCGTGCGCGCCGCCGCGCCCACCGGGGCGACGACCTGACGGGCGACCAGGCCGGTGATGAGCGCGAGCAGCCCGACCAGCAGGACGCCGGAGACCGTCGCGGTGCGCCGGACGAGGCTGAGCGTGTCCCGCTCGGCGGTCAGCGGGAAGACCTGGAACAGGCGGTACCGGCCGAGCTCCTGCGGCAGGCGGACCGGTGAGCCGACGACCAGGGAGCTCTCGGACGACCCTGCGGGGACGGGCGCGAAGACGTACGCCGGCACGTCGCGGGCGTCGAGCCGGTCCAGGAGCTCCTGGGGCACGTCCTCGTCGCTGAAGCCGCCCGAGCTGAAGGCGCCGCCGCTGTCGGGAGCGTCGACGAGCAGCAGCCGGTAGTCACTGCCGGCCGCCCGACGGGCGAGGTCCTCGAAGACGTCCTCGAGCCCGCTGACCAGCTCGGGCCTGGTCAGCTCCTCCGACAGCAGGCGGGGGTCGCCCTCCACCGTCAGCACGCCCGACCGAGCCTCGCCGACGGCCGTGCGGGTCTTGGCCTCGACGAGCCCGCGCCCGACCGACTCGAGCAGCAGGGAGATGAACAGCGCGACGACCAGGCTCGACACGACGAGGGTCGTCAGGACGACACGGGTCTGCAGCGAGCTGCGCCAGCGCTGGCCGGCGGACCCCGCGAGCTCACGGGCGGCGTGCTCCGCGGTCTGCAGCCCGCGCCGCCACGCCGGGTCGATCGAGACCGGCGCCGGCCGAGCCCGAGGCAGCTCGCCGACCGGCGCCGGAGCGGCGGCGGACGGGGCTCGGGTGCCGGGCGACGGGGGCAGGCCGGTGGTCAGGCCGGGCCCGCCTTGTAGCCGACCCCCCGGACGGTGACGACGATCTGCGGGCGCTCGGGGTCGCGCTCGACCTTGGCCCGCAGCCGCTGGACGTGGACGTTGACGAGCCGGGTGTCGGCCGCGTGCCGGTAGTTCCAGACCTGCTCGAGCAGCACCTCGCGGGTGAACACGGTGTTGGGCTTGCGCGCCAGCGCGACCAGCAGGTCGAACTCCAGCGGCGTCAGCTGCACCTGCTCGCCCGCCCGGACGACCCTGTGGCCGGGCACGTCGATCGTGACGAGGTCGTCGGGCAGACCGAGCGTGAGCGTCTCGGGCGCCTCGTCCTCGCGCGTCCGGAGCCGGGCGCGCAGCCGCGCGACGAGCTCCTTGGGCTTGAACGGCTTCACGACGTAGTCGTCGGCCCCGCTCTCCAGTCCCAGCACGACGTCGAGGGTGTCGCTGCGCGCGGTCAGCATGACGATCGGCACGCCGCTCTCCGCGCGGATCTGCCGGCACACCTCGACGCCGTCGGTGCCGGGCAGCATCAGGTCGAGCAGCACGAGGTCGGGACGCTCGCGGCGGAAGGCACCGAGCGCCGCGTCACCGTCGGCGACGAAGGCGGCGTCGAGCCCCTCCTGGCGCAGGACGATGCCGAGCATCTCCGCCAGGGCGGGGTCGTCGTCGACGACCAGCACCTTGCTCACGACCTGCCCACCGCCCCGTCCTGCCCGCGCTGCGCGTGACCTGCGCTCCCATCGTCGCACCTGGCGGCTGCGCGGGCCGGTCCGCCGGGCCGCTCCGTGGGACGATGGGCACGTCCGGCGCCTCCGCCGGCCCCGTGCACCCGAGGACGAGGAACCGATGACCGAGCCCGGCGGCTGGAGCACCCCCGACGGCTGGGGCGCCCCCGCGAGCCCTCCCCCGGCCGGACCGGCCCAGCCCGCGTACGGCCAGCCCGCGTACGGCCAGCCCGGCCAGCCGCCGTCCGGGCAGGCGCCCGGTCAGGACGTCCCGCCGTACGGCCGGCCGCAGGCGCCCTGGGGCTCCCGGCCGGTCGACGACAAGCCCGGCGTCGTCCCGCTGCGGCCGCTCGGGCTCGGCGAGGTGCTCGACGGCGCGGTGGGCGTGCTGCGCCGCTACCCGCGGCCGGCGCTCGGACTGGCCGCGCTGGTGGCCCTGGTGTCGACCGTCTGCAACGTGCTGCTGCTCGTCACCGCGTTCGAGCCCTTCTTCGAGGTCGACACGGCCGCGCTCGACCGGGGCGACACCGCGGCGCTGGAGGACGCGATCGGCGGAGCGGCTGCCGGCGCCTCGCTGAGCGCCCTGCTGTCCGTCGTCTCCGGGGCGGTCATGACCGGGGCCATCACGGCCGTGGTCGGCAAGGCCGTCCTCGGCGAGCCGATGACCTTCGGCCAGGCGTGGCGGCAGGTGCGCTCGCGCCTGCTGCCCCTCGTCGGGCTGGCGCTGCTCGTCCTCGTGGTCGTGGCAGGCACCTTCGTCGTCGCGACCGTCGCCGGCGTCGCGGTGATCGCCGCGTTCGGCGGCGCCGGTGCGCTCGTCGGCGTGCCGGTGATGCTGGCCGGTGCGGTCGCCGCCGTCTGGCTCTACGTCCGCCTCAGCCTGGCGCCGTGCGCGCTCGTCCTGGAGCGGACGGGCATCGGGACCAGCCTGCGCCGGTCGGGCGTGCTCGTCCGGCGCGACTGGTGGCGCGTGTTCGGCATCCTGCTGCTCACCGTCGTGATCGGCACGTTCGTCTCCCAGGTCGTCCAGCTGCCGTTCGGCGCCCTCGGCGCCGGTTCGGTCGGCGGCATGTTCGACCCCGACAACGACGTCCTCGCGACCCGCTCGCTCGTGCTGTCGGCCATCGGCGGCGGCCTGGCGGCCACCCTCGTCGCGCCGTTCACGGCGGGCGTGCGCGCACTGCTCTACGTCGACCGCCGCATCCGGGCCGAGGGCCTCGACGTCTCGCTGTCCGCGGCGGCCGCGTCCCGCACGTGACGGTCGGCGCCCTGCTCGCGCGAGCCGTCGACCGCGACGCCGCCCGGGACGCCGCCGAGCGCGAGCTGCGGCGGCGGGAGTACGCCGACGCGCAGCCCTCGCCGGTCGTGCGCCTGGTCGGACGCGTCCTGCGGCAGGTCGGCGAGCTGCTCGACCGCGCCGCCGACGCGGCGCCCGGCGGCCTGCTGGGTGCGCTGGCGCTGCTCGCCCTCGTCGCGCTGCTGGTCGCGGTCGTCCTCGTCCGCGTCGGCCCACTGGCCCGCACTTCCCGTCCGGCGGCGCTGTTCGCCGGCTCGGCCACGCTCACCGCCGAGGAGCACCGGGCGCTCGCGCAGGCGGCCGCCGAGCAGGGCCGGTGGGCCGACGCGGTGCGCGAGCGGCTGCGCGCCGTCGTGCGCGAGCTCGAGGCGCGCGGGGCGCTCGACCCCCGACCGGGCCGCACCGCCGGAGAGGTGGCCCGCGACGGCGGCGCCGCCGTGCCCGAGGTCGCCGACGACCTGGCACGGGCAGCCGCGCTGTTCGACGAGGTCTGGTACGGCGGCCGTCCGGCGGACGCCTCGTCGTACGCCGTGCTGGTCGCGGTCGACGAGCGGGTGTCCGATCGCCGACCGGCGGCGCGGTGAGCACCCCGAACGCTGCACCGTCGACGGCCACCGGCCCGACGGTCCGGTCGACCTGGCGCTCCGCCCGCGGGCCGCTGCTGGTCGTCGCGGCGCTCGTGCTCGCCGGCGCGGTCGTCGGCGTCCTGTCGGCGAGCGGCCCGGGCGGTCGGCTCGACCCCGACGCCCCGACGCCGGCCGGGTCACGGGCGGTCGCCCAGCTGCTGCGCGACCGCGGCGTGCCGGTGACGCGGGTCGACACGGTCGACGCCGTCGAGCGCGCCGATGCCGCCGACCGCACGCTCGTGGTGCCCCAGCCGGCGGCCCTCGCGCCGTCCGAGCTCTCCCGGCTGGGCCGGCTCGAGGCCGGCCTGCTCGTCATCGGCGCCGACGACGACGCGCTCGACGCGCTCGACCTGCCCGCCGAGGTGCAGGGGACGGTCGACGTCGAGGCCCGCCGGCCGGCGTGCGACCTGCCCGCCGCCGTGGCCGCCGGTGAGGCCGACGTCGGCGGCAGCGCCTACCGCGGCACCGAGCAGGCCCGTGCGACCGGCTGCTACGCCGTGGGCGGCGAGGCGACGCTGCTGCAGCTGCCCTCGTCCGAGGCCGTCCTGCTCGGCGACGGCACCGCGCTGACCAACGACCGGCTCGACGAGCGGGGCAACGCCGCCCTCGCGCTCTCGCTGCTCGGCGAGCGGCCCGGCGGCGTCCTGTGGCTCGTGCCGCGGCCGGGGCGGCCGGTGCAGGACGAGACCTCCCTGACCGACCTGCTGCCGGGCGGGCTGCTGCTCGGCGCCGTGCAGCTGCTCGTGGCGCTCGCCGTCCTCGCGCTGTGGAGGGCGCGCCGGCTCGGCCGGGTCGTGGGCGAGCCGCTGCCCGTGGTCGTGCGCGCCGCCGAGGCGGTCGAGGGGCGCAGCCGCCTCTACCGGGCCGCCGGGGCCCGCGGTCCGGCCGCGCAGGCGCTGCGGACGGCGGCGGTCGACCGCATCGCCCGGCGGGTCGGCGCCGCTCCCGGGGTCGATCCCGGCGGGCTCGTCGCCCTCGTCGTCGAGCGCACCGGCGACGACCCGGCCGTCGTGTCCTGCCTTCTGTACGGTGGGGCGCCCCGGGACGACGCCGCCCTCGTGCGCCTCACGGACGACCTGCACGCGCTCGAGACCACGCTGACCCGCCGCCGATGAGTGCCGCCCGTGACCCTGCACCGAGAGAGGACCGGCTCGTGACCCCCGCCGACGAGGTCGACCCCGCCGAGCCGGTCCCGAGCAGGCCCGGCCGCGCGACCTCGACCCGCCGGGCGCCCGTCAGGACGTCCCCGGTGCGACCGCGCGGAGCCCGCCGGACACCACCGGTGGAGGCGCCGCAGGTGACCGCGGAGCAGGCCCGGCAGGCGCTGATCGCCCTGCGGGCCGAGGTCGGCAAGGCCGTCATCGGCCAGGACGCCACCGTCACGGGGCTGGTCATCGCACTGCTGTGCCGCGGGCACGTGCTGCTCGAGGGCGTGCCGGGCGTCGCCAAGACGCTGCTCGTGCGGGCCGTCGCCGCGTCGCTGTCGCTCGACACCAAGCGGGTGCAGTTCACCCCCGACCTCATGCCGGGCGACATCACCGGCTCGCTGGTGCACTCCGACGGCGAGTTCGTCTTCCGGCCCGGGCCGGTCTTCACCTCGCTGCTGCTCGCCGACGAGATCAACCGCACGCCGCCCAAGACCCAGGCCTCGCTGCTCGAGGCCATGGAGGAGCGGCAGGTGACCGTCGACGGCACGCCGCGGCCGCTGCCCGACCCGTTCGTCGTCTGCGCGACGCAGAACCCGGTCGAGTACGAGGGCACCTACCCGCTGCCCGAGGCGCAGCTCGACCGGTTCCTGCTCAAGCTCACCGTCGGGCTGCCTTCGCGCGAGGACGAGGTGCAGGTGCTGGCCGCGCACGACCGGGGGTTCGACCCGCGCGACCTCGCCGCGGCCGGGCTGCGTCCCGTCGCCGGCGCCCCGGAGCTCGCCGCGGGCCGTGCCGCCGCCTCGGCGGTGCAGGTGGCGCCGGAGGTGCTGGCCTACGTCGTCGACCTGTGCCGGGCCACCCGTACCAGCCCGTCGCTGTCGCTCGGCGTCTCGCCGCGCGGCGCCACCGCGCTGCTGTCGACGGCCAAGGCGTGGGCCTGGCTGTCCGGCCGCGACTACGTGACGCCCGACGACGTCAAGGCGCTGGCCCGTCCGACGCTGCGCCACCGCCTCGCCGTCCGTCCCGAGGCCGAGCTCGAGGGCGTGACGGGGGAGGGCGTGCTCGACGGCGTGCTCGCCTCGGTCCCCGTGCCGCGGTAGCCGCGTGGCGCTGACCGGCCGGGCCGCCCTGCTCGCCCTGCTGGGTGTGCTGCCGGTGCTCGTGCTGCCGTCGGTGTGGACGCTGCTCGCCGTCGCCGGGCTGCTGCTCGTGGTCGCGCTGCTCGACGTCGCGCTGGCCGCACCGGTCGGCGCCCTGCAGGTGACGCGGTCCGGTGCGACGGCCTGCCGCCTCGGCGACCCGGCGGAGGTCACCCTCACGGTCGCCAACCCCGGGCGCAGGCAGCTGCGCGGGGTGCTGCGCGACGCCTGGGTGCCGTCCGCCGGCGCCGTACCGCGCACGCACGCGCTCGACGTGCCCTCCGGGCAGCGACGGACGTTCGCCACCGTCCTGACACCGACGCGCCGCGGCGACCGGCTGCCCGACCGGGTCACGGTCCGCTCGGTCGGCCCGCTGGGCGTGGCCGCGCGGCAGGGGCGCCACGAGGTGCCGTGGCGGGTGCGGGTGCAGCCGCCGTTCACCTCCCGCAAGCACCTGCCGGAGCGGCTCTCGCGGCTGCGCTCGCTCGACGGCGCCGTCGCCGTCCGCCAGCGCGGCCAGGGGACGGAGTTCGACACGCTGCGCGACTACGTCGAGGGCGACGACGTCCGGTCGATCGACTGGCGGGCGACGGCCCGTCGCCAGGACGTCGTCGTGCGCACCTGGCGGCCGGAGCGCGACCGCACCCTGCTGCTCGTCGTCGACACCAGCCGCACGTCCGCGGGCCGGGTCGGCGACGTGCCCCGCCTCGACGCCTCCCTCGACGCCGCCCTGCTGCTGACCGCGCTCGCCTCGCGCGCCGGCGACCGGGTCGACCTGCTGGCGTTCGACCGGGCGCCGCGGGCCGCGGTCGAGGGCGCCGGCCGCACCGACGTCCTGCGCCGCACCGTCGACGCGATGGCGGTCCTCGAGCCGGCCCTGGTCGAGGCCGACGGCCGGCGGCTCGTCGGCGAGGTGCTGCGGCGGGTACGACGGCGCTCGCTGGTCGTGCTGTTCACCTCGCTCGACACCGCGGCGCTCGAGGAGGGCCTGCTCCCACACCTGGGCTCGCTGACCTCGCGCCACACCGTCGTGCTCGCAGCCGTCGCCGACCCGCGGGTCGAGGCGATGGCCGCCGCGCGCGGGACGCCGGAGGCGGTCTACGACGCCGCGGCCGCCGAGCGGGCCCGCGCGGAGCGGCGGCGCCTGACCGCGCTGCTGCGCCGGCGCGGGGTCGAGGTGGTCGACGCCCCGCCCGAGCACTTCGCGCCCGCCGTCTCGGACGCGTACCTCTCGCTCAAGGCCGCCGGCCGCCTCTGACCGGCGGGCGCTACCTTCCCTGCGCATGACGTCCCTGCTGGAGCCCACCGCCCGCGCCCTGCTCGCCCGGACGGCCCGCGCGCAGCGGACCAGCCGCGTGCCGTCCCTCACGAGCGGTGTCGTACGAGGCGGCGGCCTCGCCTGGTCGGCCGGTGCCGGCGCGGTGCAGGAGCCGCACACCGACGTGCAGCACCGGCTGGGGTCGATCAGCAAGACGGTGACCGCGGTCGCGGTGCTGCGCCTGCGCGACGAGGGCCGGCTCGACCTCGACGACCCGCTCGAGCGGCACGTGCCCGGCACGCCGTTCGGTGCCCGGACGGTCGGGCAGCTGCTGTCGCACACCGCCGGCCTGCGCTCGGAGAGCCCCGGCCAGTGGTGGGAGCGCGTGCCCGGGCAGCCGTGGGACGCCTTCGCCGAGCAGCTCGGCCCGGGAGACCTGCCGCACGCCGCGGGGCGCCGGTTCCACTACTCCAACCTGGGCTACGGCGTCCTCGGCGAGCTGCTCGCCCGCGCCCGCGGACGGTCCTGGGCCGAGGTCGTCCGCGACGAGGTGCTGCTGCCGCTCGGGATGACCCGCACGACGCCGCGCCCCGACGGGCGCGCGGCGAAGGGGTGGGCCGTGCACCCCTGGGCCGACGTGCTGCTGCCCGAGCCGGAGGAGGACGGCGCCGCGATGGCCGCCGCCGGGCAGCTGTGGGCGACCCTGACCGACCTCGGCCGCTTCGCGGCGTTCCTGCTCGGCGACACCGCCGACGTGCTGTCGCCGGCGACGCTCGAGGAGATGGCCTCCCCCGCCGGTGTCGACCCCTCGGCCACCGGCTGGTCGGCGTACGGGCTCGGGCTGCAGGTCGTCCGCTCGGGCGACCGGACGCTGGTCGGGCACGGCGGGTCGATGCCGGGCTTCCTCGCGTCGGTCTTCGTCGACCGCGACGAGGACCTCGGCACGGTCGTGCTCTGCAACGCCACCAGCGGGCTCGACGGGACGCTCGTCGGCGACCTGCAGTCGCTCGTCCGCACCGCCGAGCCCCGCGTCGTCGCGCCGTGGGAGCCGCTGGCCGAGGTCGACGAGACGCTGCTGGAGCTGGTCGGCACGTGGTGCTGGGGCACCTACTCCTACGGCCTGCGGCTGCGCTCGGACGGCCTGCTCGACCTGGTCGGGCTGCTCGGCGCCGGTCGCGCGTCGCGGTTCCGCCCGCGCGGCGACGGGACGTTCGTCGGGCTGGACGGCTACCACGCCGGGGAGGTGCTGCGGCCGGTGCGCGAGGGCGGGCGCACGGTGGCCCTCGACCTGGGCAGCTTCGTGTTCAGCCGCGAGGCGTACGACCCGGCGGCGCCCCACCCGGGCGGCGTCGACGAGGGCGGCTGGCGAGGCGGTCCGGCCTGAGGTGACCGACCATGGAGGCGTGCGGTCCTCCCCTGCCGGCCTCGAGGCGCTGGCCGACCTCGTCCACGACGGCGGCGTCGCCGTGCTGTCCGGCGCCGGCCTCTCCACCGAGTCGGGGATCCCCGACTACCGCGGGCCGACGGGCGCGGCGCGTCCCTCGAGCCCGATGACCTACCAGGTCTTCACCGGCGACGCGGCCGCCCGCCGGCGCTACTGGGCGCGCAGCCACCTCGGCTGGAAGGTGATCGCGCGGGCACGACCCAACGCCGGCCACCGGGCCGTCGCCGCGCTGCAGGCCGCGGGCGTCGTCGACGGCGTGGTGACGCAGAACGTCGACGGGCTGCACACCGCGGCCGGCTCGACCGGCGTCGTCGAGCTGCACGGCAACCTCGACCGCGTGGTCTGCCTGTCCTGCGGCGACCTGTCGGCACGCAGCGCCCTCGACACCCGGCTGCGCGAGGCCAACCCCGACTGGTCGGCCGAGGTCACCGGCATCAACCCCGACGGCGACGTCAGCCTGCCCGACGAGGCGCTCGACGGCTTCGCCGTCGTGCCGTGCGTCGTCTGCGGCGGGGTGCTCAAGCCCGACGTCGTGTACTTCGGCGAGACCGTGCCGCCGGCCCGGGTTGCGGCGTCGTTCGCGCTCGTGGAGCAGGCCCGGGTGCTGCTCGTGCTGGGGTCCTCGCTCAAGGTCATGTCGGGCCACCGCTTCGTGCTGCGGGCGGCCAAGCTCGGCACGCCGGTCGCCATCGTCAACCAGGGCCAGACGCGGGGCGACCCGCACGCGACGCTGAAGCTCGAGCTGCCGCTCGGCCCGGCGCTGCAGGAGCTGGTCGAGGCGGTCGTGCCGGTGGGGGCGCTGCCCCGGGGCTGAGCCGGTCAGCCGCCGACGCCGGTGCTGGTCCACAGCTGCAGCCAGACGACCAGCGCTGAGGCGGGGACGAGGACGTACGGGACGGCATCCACGGGGCGCTCCTGGGGTCGGTGCCGACCACGGTGCCCGCCGGTGCTGGGCGCGGGCTGCGAGGTCGCTGGGCGTCGCCTGCGGGCCGGCCATCCCCGCGCGATCATGCAGTCGTGGCGCAGCCGCCACGCTCAGCGGCACGCCTCGGCCGTGCATGGACTGCATGATCGGCGGTGTACGGGACGCCGACGCGCGCTCACGGCTCGGCGAGCACCGCCCGGTGGCGGTGCCAGCTCTCGGCGGTGCAGTAGACCGGGACGACGTCGACCGGCACCGGGCGTGTGACGGTCCGGCCGCCCTCGTGCGTCTCGCCGCTCCAGGCGTCGACCCAGACGCCGGCCGGCAGGTACGTCGTCCAGGTCCGCGCCCCCGCCTCCGTGACCGGGTGCACGAGCAGGTCGTCGCCCAGCAGGAACTGGCGCGGCCAGCTCCAGACGGCCGGGTCGTCGGGATGGTCGAAGAACAGGGCCCGCATGAGCGGCCGTCCGGTGTCGATGGTGCGGCGCGCCTGCTCGGCGAGGTACGGGACGAGGCGCTCGCGCAGGTGCGCGTACCGGCGGAAGACGTCGACGACGGAAGGGTCGCCGTTGGACTCGGCCACCCACCAGGGGGTGCGGTCGCGCAGCGGGCGGCGGTGGGCGTTGAACTCCGAGTGGTACTGCATGACGGGCATGAAGGTGGAGGCGGCGGCCGCGCGCAGGTACAGCTCGCTGTCCGGCACGGGCCCGGAGAACCCGGCGAGGTCCCAGCCCCAGTAGACGATGCCGCAGGCCGACGCGGTCAGCCCGGCGGTGACCGAGCTGCGGAAGGCCTCCCAGGTCGAGTCCTCGTCACCGGCCCAGAACAGGCCGTGCGCCTGGGACCCGGTGAACCCGGCTCGCGAGAACGTCACCGGGGCCTTGCCGGCCGAGCGGAGCAGGTCGCCGAACGCGCGGGCGTAGTGCACGGGGAACAGGTTGTTGCCCTCGTCGCCGCGACGCCCGTCGCCGTACCGCAGGTCGGCGCCCCAGGCGTGCTCGCCGCCGTCGGTCTTGAAGCCGTCGACGTCGAGGTCCTCGACGAGGTAGCGGCGCTTGGCCGTCCACCAGTCGCGGCCCTGTGGCGTGGACAGGTCGGCCATCAGCGCCTGGGGGAACCACCATCCCCGGTTGCGGTAGGCCGAGCCGTCGGCCTCGCGCACGGCGTGGCCGGCCTCGACCATCGCGCGACCGTCGACGAGCACCTGGCTGTCGGCGGGGACGTCGGGGCCGAGGTCGTGCTCGGTCTTCTGCAGGGGGATCTGCCAGAGGACGACCCGGGTGCCGCGCGCGTGCAGCTCGTCGACCATCGCCCTGGGGTCGGGCCACGCCCCGTCCGGCGGGTAGGTGAAGTCGCTCGCGCAGTGGGCCGCTCCGTCGGGGGTCACCCCGTAGCGGGCGTCGCGGAAGACCGTGATGCCCTCCTCGTCGCTCCAGGCCTCGACCACGACGACGCCGACGGGGATGTCGAGGTCGCGGTGCGCGTCCATGCGCTCCATCACCAGGGCCTGGGTGTTCCACTCGTTGCCCGACGCCCACAGCCGGAACACCCAGTCGGGCAGCTCCTCGGCGCGGCCGACCTCGTCGCAGAAGGCCCGCAGGACGTCCTGCGGGGCGCCCTCGTAGATCCCGAGGTCGAGCGCCTCACGCTCGGCGCCGCCGAGAGCGGCCTCGACGACGAGCAGGCCGTCGTCGGTGGCGCCGACGTCGAACCACGTGCGCCGGGTCGTGCGGACGTGGAAGCCCCAGCCGCCGCCGGGTCGGCCGGTGACGTGGGCGAACGGCATCGGCAGGTAGGTGCGCCCGTGCCGGCCCTGGGCCTTGTACTGCTCGAACACGACCGCATCGAGCGCCCGGCCGCGCTGGTCGAGCGCGTCGAACCGCTCGCCGAACCCGACGACGCGCTCGCCGGGTCCCAGGCGCAGCGAGCACCGGACCCGGTGCACGCCGCCGGCGTCGCGCAGCCACCGGACCGAGCCGGGGACGAGCTTCGGGTGCACCGGCTGCCCGTCGACCGTGAGCGACCCGCCGTCCTCGGTCCAGCTGCCGGCCGACACCTCGAACCAGTCGGTGGCGGTCGTCCGGGCGTCTCCAGGGCCGGGCGGCGTCGCGGAGAAGCGGTAGCGGTAGCCGGCGCCGGGCTCCAGGGCCGGACTGGTCACCGACCAGACGGCCTCGCCGTCCGTCCCGGCGAGCTGGGCGGCCTGCGCCTCGGCGAGGTGACCGTCGCCGCCGGCGAGCGCGGCGGTGTCGGCCGCGGAGGCGGTGGCGCGGTGGGCGTCGAGCACGGTGGTGCGCCCGCTCGTGACGTCGGTCCACTCGCAGGTGACGCGCTCGACGTCGCCGTGGGAGCGCACCCCGAGGCGCACCGTCTGCCCGGCCTCCGGCAGGACGGGCACCCGCTGGTCCGGGGAGACGGCGTACGGGTGCTCGCTGCCGCTCGGGCGGTGCGTCAGGGTGGCGCTCACCGTCCTGCCCGCCCGCTGGTCAGACCCAGCTCGTCGGCGAGGACCAGGGCCATGCCGTGCGACCACAGCAGCGGCGTCGCGACCGGCCCCCACCGCTGCACCCACTCGTCCTCGGACTCGGGTGCGAGCAGGTGGTGCCCGACCTGCTCGGGCAGCTCGCCGTCGGCGGTGAGCTGCGCGGCGATCCACTCCAGGTAGGCGGTGGCGGCGCCGGCGTCGCCGCTGGCGGCGCGGTTCCACCCCAGCAGCGCCGACAGCAGCGGCCACTGGCCGCCGCCGTAGAAGACGTCGGCGGCGAAGCGGTGCACGCCGCCGCCGGCGTCGAGCTCGGCCCCGATCCGGTCGAGCGTGCCGAAGGCCAGCGGGTCGGTGCGCTCGACCAGGCCGAACGGGACGATGCAGGAGGCGAGCGAGGCGTCGACCGCGGTGCTGCCGAGCCACTTCGTCAGCGACCCGTCGTGCACGCCCTCGGCCAGGACGAGGCCCCGGATCCGGTGTGCTGCGTCGACGGCAGCGTCGCGGCGCGGCCGGTCGACGAGGTCGGTGCCGGCGACGGCGCTGAGGCCCCCGAAGACCGCGCCGAGCGTCGAGACGTGCCGCTGCTCGGCGTGCTCCTCCCACCAGTCGTAGCAGGGCAGGTCCCAGACGGCGGTGAGGTAGTCGACGCAGACCTCCACGCCGGTGCGCCACCGCCCGAGGTCCAGGTCGTGTCGTCGCGCGTGCTCGACCAGCGCCCACAGCCAGGTGCCGAAGCCGTCGGTCTGGAAGTCCCACCACGGGTCGGTCCCGTCGGCGCCGTCGAGGCGGAACCGGGTGGGCAGCATGCTGCCGACGGCCGGCGGCTCACCGCGGCGGTGGGCGTCGACGAGCGCCGCGACCTGCTCGCGACGCGCGGCGAGGACCCGCGCCACCCAGTCGTGGAACCGGTCGGCCGAGCCGACGTCGCCGTAGCGCGACACCCCCTCGGCGGTGAAGGCCCCGTCCCGCAGCCAGGCGTACCCGGCGTAGGCCGAGAACGTGGGGCTCGCTGGGTAGGCGCCACCGGTGTGCTGGTGCTCGACGATCACCTGGTGGCTGCGCTCGACGAGGGTGAGCAGCCCCGTCGACGGGGGGCTGGGCGTCATGGTCACGTGGGCTCCTCGGTGCGAGGCGGGCAGGGACGAGAGCACCGCTCAGAGCAGCGCGTCGACCCGCTCCTTGGCCGAGGCCAGCGCCTGCTCGACCGAGACCCGCCCAGCAGCGGCGGAGGTCAGCTCCTCGGTCACGATGTCCTGCATCTCCTGCTGCCGCTCGATGACCGGAGGGAGCACCACGGCGTCGAGGGAGTCGAGCACGGCCTGCCGGTTGGCCGGCGGGGTCTGCTCGGTGTAGGGCGCGAAGACGGACTCGTCAGCGACCGGCGGCAGCTCCCAGGACGCGTCGAGGCGGGTCTGCACGGCCTCGTCGGAGGAAGCGAGGAACTGCACCCACTCCTGCGCGGCGGCCTTGTGCTCGCTGCTGGCGGAGACGACGGCGCTGTTGCTGAACATGGCCGACGCCTTCTCGGTGTCGCCGGGCTCGACGACCACGTCCCACTCGAACGGCGCTTCGGCGAGAGCCCCGAACATCCAGATGCCGGTGTGCCACATGGCCAGCTTGCCCTCGGAGAACAGGTTGGTGTCGAAGTCGGGGGTGCCCGCGCCGTCGGCCTCGGTGGGCATGGTCGTGCCGGCCTTGGACACCAGCCAGGTGGCGGCCTCGACGCCCTCCGGGGAGTCGAAGGTCGCCTCGGTGCGCTCGGCGTCGAAGAACTCGCCGCCGGTCTGCGCGAGCGCCTTGTAGAACTCGTTGTAGCTGATGGGCTGGTAGTCCCCCCACACGCCGGCGGCCTCGTCGGTGAGCTGCGCGGCTGCCGCCTGCTCGTCGGCCCAGGTCCAGTCGGCCGTCGGCGGCTCGATCCCGGCCTCGTCGAACAGGGTCTTGTTGTAGAACAGGACGACGTTGGAGAACGACGTGGGCACGCCGTACTGGGTGCCGTCGCGGTTGAGCGCCTCGATGAGCGAGCTCTGGTAGACGTCCGTGTCGACGTCCTCGAGCGCGGCGAGCGAGCCGTTCTCGGCGTAGGTCACGAAGTTCTCGTAGTTCAGCTCGAACGCGTCGGCCACGGTGCCGCCGGCCACCGCGGTCTGCAGCGCGGTGAAGTAGTCGGCGTACGGCATGGTCTCGACCTCGACGTCGATGTCCTCGTGCTCGGACTCGAAGGCGGTGACGATCGTGTCGAGGTTGTCCTCGTTGCCGTCGTTCGCCGAGAAGTTGAGGTAGCGGATGGAGGTCGGGCCCGCGGCGTCGTCGCCGGAGGAGGACGAGTCGGTGGCCGAGCCCTGACCGCAGCCGGCCATCACCAGGGTGAGCAGGCCGGCGCCGAGCGCCGCGGGGAGCCGGCTGGTACGGCCGAGCTGCCGGGACCGGCCGGGAAGTCGCTGAGCCATGGGATGTCCTCTCGGGTGCGTCGGCGACGGTGCCGACCTGTGCGGGGTGGGCTTCGAGTGGTGCTGGTGGGACGTCGGGCGGTGCAGCCCGCGGTGCGGTCAGACCGGCGTCACTTCAGGCCGGTGTGGGCCATGCCGGCGATGATGTGGCGCTGCGCGAGCACGTAGATCAGGGCGATGGGCAGGATCGACACGACCGAGCCGGCCATGACGACGCTCCACTCGGTGGTGAACTGGCCCTGCAGTCGGGCCAGGCCCAGCGGCAGGGTCATCAGCTCCGGCGAGCGGATGACGACCAGCGGCCACAGGAAGCTGTTCCAGCTGTTCATGAAGGCGAAGACGGCGACCGTGGCGAGGCCCGGCCGGATCAGCGGCAGGATGATCGTCAGGAAGATGCGCAGGTGCCCGGCGCCGTCGAGCGTGGCGGCCTCGTCGAGCTCGCGCGGCACGCCCTCCACGGACTGCTTGAGCAGGAAGATGCCGAAGGCCGACGCGATCGACGGTGCGAGCAGCGCGAAGTAGGTGTCGTTGAGGTCGAAGCTCGTCATCTGGATGAACAGCGGGACGACGAGGACCTGCAGCGGGACCATCAGGGTCGCCAGGTAGAGGGCGAACACCCAGTTCTTGCCGCGGAACTCCAGGCGCGCGAAGCCGTACGCCGCCATCGCACCGGTCACCAGCTGGCACGCGGTCGCGACGAGGGCGACGCCGAGCGAGTTCGCGGCGATGCGCCACATCGGCAGCGTGTCGAACAGGGTGGAGTACGCCTGCAGGGTCGGGTCCTCCACGAGCAGCGTCGGGCCGCCGGCCAGGTTCCCGTCCGTGGTGATGGAGGTGACCACGGTCCACAGGAAGGGGAAGAGCATGACCGCGGCGCCGAGCGCGACGCCGACGTGCAGCACCAGCCCGCCGCGCTCCCGCGGCCGGCGCGTCCTCGTCGTGCCGGCGTGCTCACGCATGGTGCACCCACCGCTTCTGCCCGCGGATCTGCACGGCGGTCACGGCGAGGATGACGGCGAACAGGAGCCACGACAGCGCGGAGGCCTCGCCCGCGCGGCCGTAGCGGAAGGTGAGGTCGTAGATCTGCCCGACGACGACCTGGCTCGAGCCCGCAGGTCCGCCGCCGGTCATCACGAAGACCTGGTCGAAGACCTGGAAGCCGTTGATGAGCGAGATGACCACCACGAAGAACGACGACGGCGAGAGCAGCGGGAGGGTGATGTACCGGAAGTGCTGCCAGGCGTTGGTCCCGTCGAGACGTGCCGCCTCGCGCAGGTCCTCCGGGATGGCCTGCAGCCCGGCGAGCAGGATGACCATGACGAAGCCGAGGTCCTTCCACGCCGAGGCGAGCACGACCGAGGGCAGGGCCCAGGCGGGATCGGTCCACCACCCGGGCTCGGGCAGGCCGACGGCGCGCAGGAGCGTGTTGACCAGCCCGTTGCCCGGGTTGAGCAGCCACTTCCACACGAGCGCGACGACGACCCAGCTGGTGACGACCGGCAGGAAGTACGCCGCCCGGAACAGGGACCGCCCCCGCAGCGCGCGGTTGAGCAGCAGCGCGAGGCCGAGTCCGCCGGCGTACACGAGCGGCAGGTAACCGGCGAGGTAGAGCAGCGTGTGCGAGAAGACGTCACGGGTCGCCGGGTCAGCCAGCAGCGAGGCGTAGTTCTGCAGCCCGACCCAGCGCTTCGGGGAGATGAGGTTCCACTCGTGCAGGCTCACCCACGCCGACGACACCATCGGGACGAGGGTGAACACGAGCAGCGGCAGGGCGCTGGGGGCGAGGAAGAAGACGACCCAGCCGGCCTTGCGCAGACCCCTGCGCCGCCGCCCGCGCGGGCGGGCTCCCCGCGCGGGGCGAGGGTGGGCGGCCGGTCGGGCAGAGGCGGGACCGGAGCGGCGGCGGACCGGTGCCGCCGGGGGCGGGACCGGGGAGCGCTCCTGCGCGGGCGTCGTCACGTCGTCGCCGCCGCCCGAGTCGCGCGGACGGCGGGGCCGGAGCCGAGACGCTGGCGGACCAGCCGTCCCTGCTCACCGCTGACCCCGCTGGCGTCGAACGAGGACGCGAGGACGAGCGACGCGGCGCCCAGGGCCCACTTGTCGTCGGCCCACGGCTCGACCATGAACGGCAGCCCCCGCCGCGCCGGCATCAGGTGCCGCCGGAACGCCGGCTCGAAGCCGGGCTCCCACAGGCGCCAGGCGTCCAGGCCCTCCCCCAGCAGGACCACGATCTCCGGGTCGAGGGTGTGCACGACCCCTGCGAGCGCGCGGCCCAGGACGGCGCCCGCGGAGCGGTAGAGCTGGCAGGCCCTGGGGTCGCCGCTCTCGGCGGCCCGCCGCAGGGCTGCGATGCCCTCGTCCGGGCCGACGACGCCGGCGGCCCGCGCCGTCTGCAGGAGCGCGTCCTGGCCGACGTGCGCCTCGAGGCAGCCGCGGCTGCCGCAGCGGCAACCGGGGCCGTCGTCCGAGACCGGGATGTGCCCGATCTCCCCGGCACCTCCGCGTGAACCCCGGTAGACCTCGCCGTCGACCACGATGCCGCAGCCCACGCCGCGTCCGATCGTCACGACCACGTAGGAGGCATGGTCGCGGCCGACGCCGTAGAGGCGCTCGGCGACCGCGAGGGTGTTCACGTCGTTCTCCACGAGCACCGGGACGCCGAGCGTGCTGCGCAGCAGCGCTCCGACGGGCGCCTCCGTCCAGCCGAGCGTGGGAGCGGTGACCGACCCGGTCGCCTGCGCGTCGACCGAGCCCGGCAGGCCGATGCCGACGCCGAGGACGTCGCTCCGCTCGGCGAGGACCCCGGCGAGCAGGTGCCCGAGGCGGTCGAGCGCGTCGGGCGCGAACGCGTCGAAGGGGTGCTCGTCGCTGTCGCGGATCTGCGCGTCGAGGCCGACCTCGACCACCGCCACGTGGTCGACCGCCACCTTGGCCCCGACTGCGGTGCCGACGGGGCGGGCGAGGCCCAGCAGCCGTGCGGGGCGTCCCCCGTTGGAGGCGACGTGCTCGAGTTCGGTGAGCAACCCTCGCGACAGCAGGTCACGGGTGACGTGCGTGAGCGTCGCCGCGCTGACTCCCAGGGAGCGGGCCAGCTCGGCCCTGGACGAGGGACCCCGGCTGCTCAGCAGCCCGAGCACGGCCGACGCGACCAGTTGGTCGCCCGACGGCTCGTGACGACTGCGTCCAGACACCTCGACCTCTTCCTTGACGGGTTACTAAGTCGTCAAAGTAAGGACCGGAGATGACGGCGTCAAGAGGCGACGATGTCCTCGCGCCCTCTTCAGGCCCTTGTCGTTGCGCGCACAGACCACACCGCATGGACCAGCAGCGACGACCCGCCGCCGTGGTGAGCCGCCGCTACGCAGCGGTCGGGGCGACGTCGCCGCGCAGGTCGCTGCGCAGGTCACCCGTACGACCGGCGAGGTGAGCCCGGCGGCCGAGGACGTACACCCACGCCAGGAACAGCGCCTCGACCACGACGCCGATCGCCAGGCGCGCCCAGGTGGGCAGCGGCGAGGGCGTCACGAACGCCTCGACGAGTCCGGAGACGAACAGCACGAGGGCCAGTCCGAGGGCGCCGGAGACCAGCGCGCGCCCCTCCTCGGCGAGGGCCCGTGCGCGGGTGCGGGGGCCGGGGTCGACGACGGTCCAGCCGAGCTTGAGTCCGAGGCCGCACGCCACGAACACCGCCGTCAGCTCGAGCAGTCCGTGCGGGAGGATGAGGCCGAAGAACAGCCCGGCGCGGTCGTTGGCCGCCATCAGCCCACCGGCCACGCCGACGTTGATGCCGTTGAGCAGCAGGACGTACAGCACCGGGATACCCAGCAGCACGCCGAACAGGATCGACTGCGCCGCGACGTAGGCGTTGTTGGTGAACACCTGCGCCGCGAAGTCCTGCGCGGGGTTGGAGCTGTAGTAGTCCTCGAAGTCCTCGGTGACGAGCTGCTGCACGACCTCGGGCGGTGCGACGGCGAGCTGTGCCTGCGGGCTGCCGGCGATCCAGGTGCCCAGGCTGAACGCGACGACGAGGAAGAACGCGGTGGCGCCGATCGACCACCAGCGGGTGCGGTAGACGAGTGCCGGGAAGTCGGCCGTGAGGAACTGGCCGACGTCCGACCACAGCGCCCGGCGGCCCCCGGCGACGACGCCACGGGCGCGGGCGACCAGCGTGCTCAGGCGCGCGACGAGGACCGGGTCGGGGCCGGCGCTCTGCACGACCGACAGGTGGGTCGCCGTGCGCTGGTACAGGTCGACGAGCTCGTCGACCTCCGAGCCCGACAGCCGGCGCGGCCGCGACGCCCGGCCGAGCAGCGCCTCGAGCCGCGCCCACTCGCCGGCGTGGGCGGCGACGTACGCGTCCAGGTCCACTCCTGCAGACTAGGTGCGTGCCCCCGTCCCCCGCCGACCCGGAGGTCCGTTGTCCCAGCTCGTGACGGGTGAGGCGGTCGCGCTCGACCTGCGGACGGCGGCGCTGCCCTCCCGCGTGGTGGCCGGCATCGTCGACGGCGTCCTGCAGCTCGTCCTGCTCGCCGTCGCCGGGGGCGTCGCGACCGCCGTGTCGCTCGACGTCTCGAGCGCCGCCGCTGCGGCGCTGGGTGTCGTCGTGCTCGTCCTGGTCCTGGTCGTCTACCCGGTGGTCTTCGAGACGCTGCTGCGCGGCCGGACGCCCGGCAAGGCGGCGATGGGCCTGCGCGTCGTGCGCGACGACGGCGGGCCGATCGGCTTCCGGCAGGCCCTCGTGCGTGGCCTGGCCGGCGCCTTCCTGGAACGGCCGGGCATCACGCTGTTCCTCGGGGCGATCGTCACGTCGCTGCTCAACGGTCAGGGCAAGCGCCTGGGCGACCTGCTCGCCGGCACCGTCGTGCTGCAGGAGCGCGTGGGGGTGCGCGGCGGCGCGGTGGCCGAGATGCCACCGCAGCTCGTCGGCTGGGCCGCAGGGCTCGACCTGGGCAGGCTCCCGGACGGGCTGGCCCTGTCGGCCCGGCAGTTCCTCGCCCGCGCCGACCAGCTCACCGACGCCGCTCGCGAGGAGCTCGGCGGCCGGCTGGTGCAGGCCGTCACCGCCGCTGTCGGCCCGCCGCCTCCCGGCACCCCCGGCTGGGCGGTGCTGGCGGCCGTGCTCGCCGAGCGGCGGCGGCGCGAGGGCGACCGCCTCGCCGGTCCGGCGACCACCGCTCCGACACCGGTGGCTGCGTCCGCGCCGCCTGCAGCAGCACCGGGTGACGCTCCGCCGACGACTGGCACCGGCGGCTTCGTCGCACCGCGCTGATCCGGCCCCGACGACGACGCGGGGCCGCCCGCTCGCGAGCGGACGGCCCCGGTCGGGACGAGGTGGAGCTAGTAGCGGTACATCTCGCTCTTGTACGGGCCCTCGACGTCGACGCCGATGTACTCCGCCTGCTCCTTGCGCAGCTGGGTCAGCCGCACGCCGAGCGCGTCGAGGTGCAGGCGCGCGACCTTCTCGTCGAGGTGCTTGGGCAGGACGTAGACCTGCTTGTCGTAGTCGCTGTTCTTGGTCCACAGCTCGATCTGGGCGATCACCTGGTTGGTGAAGCTGTTGCTCATCACGAACGACGGGTGACCGGTCGCGTTGCCGAGGTTGAGCAGGCGGCCCTCGCTGAGCAGGATGATCGAGTGCGCCGGGCGGTCGTCGGCGGCCGGGAAGACCCACTCGTCGACCTGCGGCTTGATGTTGCGCCGCTCGACACCGGGCGTACGGGCGAGCCCGGCGACGTCGATCTCGTTGTCGAAGTGGCCGATGTTGCCGACGATCGCCTGGTGCTTCATCCGGCCCATGTGCTCGGCCATGACGATGTCCTTGTTGCCGGTGGCGGTGATGAAGACGTCCGCCGTCTCGACGACGTCCTCGAGCCGGACGACCTGGTAGCCCTCCATCGCGGCCTGCAGCGCGCAGATCGGGTCGATCTCGGTGATGACGACGCGGGCGCCCTGGTTGCGCAGCGACTCGGCCGAGCCCTTGCCGACGTCGCCGTAGCCGCACACCACGGCGGTCTTGCCGGCGAGCATGACGTCGGTGGCGCGGAAGATGCCGTCGACGAGGGAGTGGCGGCAGCCGTAGAGGTTGTCGAACTTGCTCTTGGTCACCGAGTCGTTGACGTTGATCGCCGGGAACAGCAGCGTGCCGGCCTTGGCGAACTCGTAGAGCCGCATCACACCGGTGGTGGTCTCCTCGGTGACGCCCGAGATGCCGGCGGCGATCTTCGTGAACCGCTGGGGGTCCTCGGCCATCGAGCGGCGCAGCGTGTCGAGGATGACCGCGTACTCCTCCGAGTGGGTGTCGTCCGTCGACGGCACGACGCCGGCCTTCTCGAACTCGACGCCCTTGTGGACGAGCAGGGTGACGTCACCGCCGTCGTCGAGGATCATGTTGGGCCCGCTGCCGTCGGGCCAGCTGACGACCTGCTCGGTGCACCACCAGTACTCCGGCAGCGTCTCGCCCTTCCAGGCGAAGACGGGCACGCCCTGCGGGTCCTCGACCGTGCCGTCCGGGCCGACAGCCACGGCGGCGGCCGCGTGGTCCTGCGTGGAGAAGATGTTGCAGGACACCCAGCGCACCTGCGCGCCGAGCTCGACGAGCGTCTCGATGAGGACCGCGGTCTGGATCGTCATGTGCAGCGAGCCGGTGATGCGCGCGCCGCTCAGCGGCTTGCTCGGGCCGAACTCGGCCCGCATCGCCATCAGCCCGGGCATCTCGTGCTCGGCGAGGCGGATCTCCTTGCGCCCGTACTCCGCGAGCGAGAGGTCGGCGACCTTGAAGTCCTGCGTCATGGGGTTTCCGTTCTGGAGGTGGTCAGGGGTGGGAGAGCAGCTGCGAGTGCTTGTCCTGCTCGAAGGCGAGCCAGTCGTCGTCGGGCACCTCCGGCCGCGGCGGGCGCGGCTCGGCGGAGAACCACTCGTCGAGCGCGCTGGCGAGCGCCGGCTCGCGCCGCAGGCGCAGCGCGACGCCGACGTCGCCGAGCTCGAGGTCGTGGGCGTCGAGCAGCGCGCGCAGCGTGCGCAGCCGCTGGAGCTGCGCCGGGCCGTACAGCCGGTAGCCGGCTGCAGAGCGGGGCGCCTCGACCAGACCGAGCTGCTCGACGTAGCGCAGCATCCGCGGCGACCACCCGGTGGTCGTCGCCGCCTCGTGGATCGTCAGGGCTGCCATCGCGACAAGGCTAACACGGTCGTGTCAGACCGACGACGCCGACCCGCCCATCCCTGCCACGACCGTGTCAGGGTCGACCTCGCGCCGCTCGCCCGTGGCCAGGTCGTCCACCACCCACCGGGCGCTCCCGGTGCGCGACCACTGCCGATCGACCAGGCGAAGGGCCAGCACCGGGTCGGTCACCTCGACGAGCCGGACCCGCCGGTGCTCGCCGACGCCGAGGCGCAGCCGCAGGGCGACCGCGACGTCGTACGCCGGGCTCGTCCCGGTGAAGCCGAGCGCCACCGCCTCGCCCTCCTCGTCCCCGCGCCGCCAGAGGACCGAGCCGCCCACGCAGCCGCCACGCAGGACCCAGCCGCCGCCCTCGACGTGCAGGCGCGTCGTCACGCCGGCGGCGTCCACCCGCAGCTGCAGCCGGCCCGTCCCGTCCTCGGTGCGCGGTCCGTCGTAGGCCCAGCCCGCGCTCACGCCTGCCAGCTGGACAGGTAGCGCTCCTGCGCCGGCGTGAGCTCGTCGAGGTGCACGCCGAGGACGGCGAGCTTGGTCCGCGCGACCTCGTCGTCGATGGCGGGCGGGACCTCGTGGACGCCCGTCGCGAGATCGGCGCCCGCCATCCACTCGACGGTGAGCGCCTGGACGGCGAAGGAGATGTCCATGACGGAGGCCGGGTGGCCCTCCCCGGCGGCCAGGTTGACCAGGCGCCCCTCCGCGACCAGCAGCAGGCGCCGGCCGTCCGGCAGCTCGTACGCGTCGACCTGCGGACGCACCCGGCGGTGGACCTCGACGGCCGCGCCCGCGAGCCCGACGACGTCGACCTCGACGTCGAAGTGGCCGGCGTTGGCGAGCACCGCGCCGTCCTTCATGACGGCGAAGTGGCCGGTCGTGAGCACGTCGCGGTTGCCGGTCGTGGTGAGGAAGACGTCGCCGAGGGCCGCCGCCTCGGCCATCGGCAGCACGCGGTGGCCGTCGAGCACGGCCTCGAGCGCCCGCCGCGGCTCGACCTCGGCGACGACGACCTGCGCGCCCAGTCCCCGGGCCCGGGCGGCGATCCCGCTGCCGCACCAGCCGTAGCCGGCGACGACCACGATCGTGCCCGCGAGCAGGACGCCGGTCGCCCGCATGACCGCGTCGAGGGTCGACTGCCCGGTGCCGTACCGGTTCGCGACGAGCAGCTGCATCGGGGTGTCGTTCACGGCCACGACCGGCAGGCGCAGGGCGCCGGCGGCGTCCATCTGACGCAGCCGCAGCACGCCGGTCGAGGTCTGCTCGCCCGCCGCGCGGACGTCGGCGAGCAGGTCCGACCGCTCGGTGTGCAGCACCTGCACGAGGTCGCAGCCGTCGTCGAGCAGCAGGTGCGGCCGGGCGTCGAGCACGGCGCGCAGGTGGCCGGCGTACCCGGCCCGGTCCACGCCGTGCCGGGCCTGCACGCCCACGCCGTCGACCGCGACGAGGGCCGCGGCGACGTCGTCCTGCGTCGACAGGGGGTTGCTCGCCGCGACGTGCAGCACCGCGCCGCCGGCGGTGAGGGTCCTGGCCAGCGCGGCGGTCTCGGGGGTCACGTGGGCGCAGGCGGCGACCCGCAGCCCATCGAGCGGGCGCTCGGCGGCGAAGCGCTCGCGCAGCCGCCCGAGCACCGGCATCGAGCGCTCGGCGTGCTCGACCCGCCGCCGGCCCTGCTCGGCCAGCCCGAGGTCGGCGACGTCGTACGGCAGGAGGGCCACCCGGCTAGGCCCGGCTCGTCCTCGCACCGAGGGCGGCGACGGCCTCCACCGGCGTGGGGTCGGTGCCCTGCAGCAGGGCGAGGTAGGCGCTGGCGAAGTCGGGCACGGCGACGAGCGAGGCGAGCCGGGCGAAGCGGCCGGTCCCCTCGGCGCGCAGCTGCACGACCGGTACCGACCGCTCGCGGGCCAGCTCGGCGCAGACGTCGGCGCGCAGGGCGGTCGTGGGGTGCTCCTCCACGTCGCGCAGGACCACCAGGGCCAGCACACCGGCCTGCTCGAGGTCGTCGGCCCGGTCGCGGAAGAAGTCGTCGACGTCACCGGCCGCCTCGACCCGTGCAGCCATCGGCCCGTCGAGCGCGGCGACCTGGTGGTGCCCGGCCTCGGGCAGCGCGCCGTGCACCGCGACGACCTCGGCGTTCTCGTGCAGCTGGCTGGCGAAGCGCTGGGCGGCCACGGCGGACAGCGGCGAGGTGCCCCACACGAGCGGCAGTGCGCCGTCGAGCTGCCCGGCCAGCCGCTTCGCGGGGTTGACGAGGCTCTCGGCGTCGCGGCGGCAGCGGTCGGCGAGCTGCTCGAGCAGCGCGGCCGCCTCCTCCACGACCTCCGCCGGGGCGTGCAGCAGCCCGAGGGCGTGGCCGGCGACGACCAGCGGCGTCGCGAGCGCCCACATGCTGGCCCGCGGCGAGCGGCCCTGCGTCACCGGGACGAACACCGCCCGACCGCGCTGGCCGAGGTCGTCCAGCGGCGACCCGTCGCGGCCGACGACCAGCAGGCGGCAGCCTCGGCGGACGGCCTCCTCGAGCGCGCTCAGCGTCTCGACGGTCTCCCCGGAGCACGACACGGCGACGACGAGGTCCATCGGGCCGACCCACCCGGGCAGCCCGAAGTCGCGGTGGACGACGAGCGGCACCGGCAGCGACGGCCCGGCGACCGCAGCGAGCACGTCGCCGGCGATGCCGGACCCGCCCATCCCGACGACGACCACCGCGCGCGGCCGGCCGTCGTCGGCCAGCCGGGCCACGCCCGCTTCGCCGGCCAGGAGCGCCGCCTCACGGACCTGCGCCCCGCTGGAGGCGATCGAGCGCAGCATGCCCCCGGGGTCACCGGCGTCGAGCGCCGCGACGTCGTCGAGCAGCTCCGGCGACGAGCGGATCACGCGGGCGCGCGCGCCTCGTCGACGAGCAGGACCGGGATGTCGTCGCGCACCGGGTAGGCGAGCCCGCAGCCGGTGCACACCAGCTCCTCGGCGGCCTCGTCGACGCGCAGCGCCGAGCGGCAGGCCGGGCAGGCGAGGATGTCGAGCAGGGCAGCGTCCAGCTTCATGGGCGCACTGTAGTTCCGCCGGCCGTCAGGACCGGATCAGCCCCAGCAGCTCGTCCCGCACCCGCTCGAGGGCGGCCGCGTCGGGCGCCTCCACGTTGAGGCGCAGCAGCGGCTCGGTGTTGCTCGGACGCACGTTGCACCACCACCCCTCGGGCGAGCGGACGGTGAGCCCGTCGAGCTCGTCCTGCTCCGAGTCGGCGTAGCGCTCGCGCAGCTGGGCGAGCTTGCCCGGGACGTCGGCGACCTCCGAGTTGATCTCTCCGCTCATGGGGTAGCGGGCGTAGGGCGCGAGCAGCTGCGACAGCGTGCCGGCCTGCGTCCCGAGCGCGGCCAGGGCGTGCAGCGCGGCGAGCATCCCGGAGTCGGCGTTCCAGAAGTCGGCGAAGTAGAAGTGGCCGGAGTGCTCGCCGCCGAAGACCGCGCCCGTGCGCGCCATCTCGGCCTTGATGAACGAGTGGCCGACCCGCGTGCGGACCGGCGTGCCGCCCTGCTCGCGCACGACCTCCGGGACCGCGGACGAGGTGATGAGGTTGTGGATGATCGTCGCGCCTGGGTGCTTGACCAGCTCGCGGGCCGCGATGAGACCGGTGAGCGCCGACGGCGTCACGAGCTCGCCGCGCTCGTCGACGACGAAGCAGCGGTCGGCGTCGCCGTCGAAGGCGAGGCCGACGTCGGCGCCGGTGCGCCGCACCTCGGCCTGCAGGTCGACGAGGTTGGCCGGGTCGATCGGGTTGGCCTCGTGGTTGGGGAAGCTGCCGTCGAGCTCGAAGTACATCGCCGTCGTCTCGAGCGGCAGCCCGGCGAAGGCCGCCGGCACCGTGTGTCCCGCCATGCCGTTGCCGGCGTCGACCACGACCTTCAGCGGCCGGATGTCGGACAGGCCCGGCACCAGCCCGCGCAGGTACGCGGCGTAGTCGGTCAGCAGGTCGCGCTCGCTCACGCCGCCCGCCGGGCGCTCGCTCGTCGGCAGGCCGGCGTCGAGGAAGCGCTCGGCGTCCTCGCGCAGCTGCCGCAGTCCGCTGTCCTGACCGACCGGCCGGGCGCCGGACAGGCACAGCTTGATGCCGTTGTAGCGGGCCGGGTTGTGGCTCGCGGTGAACATCGCGCCGGGCACGTCGAGCGTGCCGGCGGCGAAGTAGAGCAGGTCGGTCGAGCCCAGCCCGGCGTCGACGACGTCGACGCCCTGGCTCGTGACGCCCTCGGCGAAGGCCGCCGACAGCTCCACCCCGGAGGCGCGCATGTCGCGCGCGGTGACGATCCGGGGAGCGTCCGCGAAGCGCGCGAACGCGGCCCCGAGCGCCCGGGCGGCACCGGCGTCGAGCTCCTGCGGGACGAGCCCGCGCACGTCGTAGGCCTTGACGATGGACGACAGGTCGCGGGTCACGACCGCAGACGGTACGTGAGGCAGCTCAGGGCTTGTGCTTCTGCGCCTTGCCGAGCACGGTCGAGATGTCGAGCTCCTGACCGCCCTGGCGCCAGGACTTGGTCTCGCAGCTGTGGCACGACGCGAAGTCGACGGACGAGCCGTCGGTGAGCGTCATGGTGATGGCGGTGACGCGGGTGCCGGCGCAGGAGCTGCACACGGCCAGGCTGCTCGCGGGCGTGGTGACGAGGGACACGGGACGGACCTCCAGGGGACGACGACCTCGGTCTCACCGTCGGCCGGTCGGCCGGATCCTTGAGCCGCTGGGCTCACCCGGGGGTGGGCAGGGCGCGCAGGTGACCGCGGCGACCGGTGGCGGCCTCACCCGGGCCGGTCGGCCCTGCCCCCGGGTCCGCGGCGGGCGAGGCCGGCCGGGCCGCCTCCCGCACGGCGTCGGCCAGCGCCTCGAGGTCGTCGCTGCTGCGGCGGGCGGCGTCGGGGACGTCGCCCGCGTGGCGGACGACCTCCCAGCCGCGCGGGGCGGTCAGCCGGGACGCGTGCTCGTCGCACAGGTCGTAGCAGTGCGGCTCGGCCTGCACGGCCAGCGGCCCGACCACGGCGGCCCGGTCGGCGTAGACGTAGGTGAGCGTCGCGACGGCCGGAAGGGTGCACGCGGTGCGCGAGCAGCGTCGGACGGGGGCCACGGGCGGGACGTTAGCCGCCGCAGCGCGTGGGGACCAGCGACGCGCCGCACCTGCGGGGCCGGGAGGCCCTGCTCCCCTAGGCTCGCAGCGTGGACGCCGCGCCGACGACCGGTCCCGCCCGCCGCCGACGGCGCGACCGCCACGGGCGCGGGCTGCGCGGTCCGCTGGTACCGCTCCACGTCGAGCTCGGCGGCCGCCGGCTGCGCGTCCCGGCGGCGCAGACGCGCGGCGAGCGCTTCGACGACCTGGTCCTCGACGCGGTCGAGGACCTCGAGACCCGCTGGGCGCGCGAGCTCGAGGGCGTGGAGTTCGCGGTCGAGGACGTGCCGGTCGTCCCGCTGGGCACCGACCCCGCGCTCGACGACGACGTGCTGGTCGACGACACGGCCGGCGGAGCGGTGCCCCTCGGCCGGCTGCTGCCCGCCGGCGTCGACGGCCGGGGCCGGCCGACGGCGGCACGGGTCGTCGTCTACCGACGACCGCTCGAGGCGAGGGCCGCCGACCGCACCGACCTGGCCGACCTGGTGCGTGACGTCGTGGTGGACCAGGTCGCGCGCCTGCTGCACCTCGACCCGGACGAGGTGGACCCACCGGAGCAGGGCGGCGTCTAGCCTGCCGCGGCGCGCTTCAGGCGCCGGCGCTCGCGCTCGGACAGACCGCCCCAGATGCCGAAGCGCTCGTCCTGGCCCAGGGCGTACTCGAGGCACTCGCCCTTGACCTCGCAGCCGACGCAGATGCGCTTGGCCTCCCTCGTCGAGCCCCCCTTCTCCGGGAAGAACGCCTCGGGGTCGGTCTGGGCGCACAGGGCCTGCTCCTGCCAGGCCAGCACGCCGGAGTCGTCGTCCCCCAGGGCGGCCAGGTGGATCGGCTCGCTCGTCATCTGTCTCCTCAGGCCAGATCGGTGGCAGGACGGCAGACGCCGTCCTGGGTGTGCCTTCCGCGCAGGACGGCCTCCGGCCGGCTGCGCGGGGGGAACGACACAGGTGGAATTACACGCGTGTCCTGCGCCCGAGTCAAGCGACGGGGGTGGTACTCATCGGACATCGCGCACGTGGTATCCGTTACACAGCGCGTTCGAGTGGTTTCGGACAGAGATCGCCTGACCGGGTGGCAGGCGTCCGTCATCCGGGTGACGACCACAGCCCGCGCGGCATGATCACCGCCCGACGTGCCGGCGTGTCACCGGTCGACATGCCGATCGTGCAGCGATCCCCGGGTCACGACGTCCGACGGTGCGGCTGCTCCCGCCGTGTGCGCCGCAGGACGGACGGACCGTCAGCTGGGGTCGTCGTCGCTGGGGACATCGCGGGGGACGGCGCTGTCGACGGCGACGTCGACGCTGGGTGCCTGCGGCATCGCGCCGAGGCGGCCGCGGTCGGGAGCGGCGACCGTACGGCCGGTGCGGCGTGCGACCGGCGCAGGCGCGCGCCCGGGGCCCGGCACCACCACCGAGGCTCCTGACCCGTTCTCGGTGCGACGGGTCCCCGGCGGCCGCGCCGACACCCGCACGGGCGCGACGGGACGAGCGGCGGGCACTGGCTCCGGCTCCCGGGCCGGCCCGGCGACCGGTGCCGACTCCGGCTCGCGGTCGGGCCAGACCACGACGGGCGGCGGCTCGGGCTCGGGCTCGGCCGGCCGCTGCGGCGCCCGCTCCCCCAGCGCGCGGACGTCCTGCGGCAGGTCGGCCGTCGGCGACACCGGCTCTCCCAGCGCCTCGCGGTAGCGCTCGGCGTCGCGCGCGTCGCGGCGCCGGGCGACGGCGTCGGTCACCCGGGCGGCCAGCGCGCCGCGCTCGCGGGCGGACAGGCCCGCGGCAAAGGCGTCGAGGACCTCGTGCAGGACGCGGTCGCGGTCGGCCTCGAGCAGGCGGTCGCGGTGCTCGAGGTAGGCGACGAGCACCGAGCCGGCCTGCGCCAGCCGGTCGGTGCCGTCGTGCAGCCCCACCCGGGCGAGGTCGACGGTGCCGACCACGCGCTCGAGCGTCGCGCGGACGTCGTCGAGGCGGGCCCCGACCTCGGCCCGCACGTCGAGCACGACGCCCTCGGCGACGGCGCGAGCGCCCTGCACGACCTCGTACGTCCGGGTCGGCCACTCGGCGCGGAAGCCGCCCACCGCCGCGTCGAGGCGCTCGGCGGTCGCGGTCAGCGCGTCGAGCCCCGCGACGACCTGCTCGGCCGCGGCCGTCCCGCCCGCGACCGTGCCGTCCAGGCCGGACAGCCGGGCCTCGACGTCGCCCAGGCGCTGACCGAGCTCGTCCAGCAGCGACGAGGTGCGGCCCAGCAGCTCCTCGCGCAGGCTCCGGCCGGCGTCCACGACGTCGGCCTGGACCTCGCGCAGCAGGCGCTCGCCCTCGGCGCGCTGCGTCTCGGTCAGCTCGGTCAGCACGGTCACCCGCGAGGCGGCGTCGCGGGTGGTCGTCGTGGCGACGTCGACCTCCTCGGCGATGTCGAGCAGCCCGCGCGCGAGCGTGGCGGCGAGCTCCTCGGCGCGGCTGTCGAAGCCCGTGCGGACCGCCTGCAGCGACGTGCGCAGGTGCTCGGCCTCCCGCTCGCCGCGCGCCCGGAGCTCGGCGACGAGCTCGCTCGTCGCCGACACCATCCCGGCACCGAGCTCGTCGAGGTCGCGCCGCAGCACCTCGGAGGCGGCCGTGAGCGCCTGCAGCCGGGTCGTCGTCGACGAGGCGGCCGCGGTCGTGAGCGCCTCGAGACGGGCGCCGAGGGCCGTCGTCTGGGCCGCTGTCGACGTGGCGACCTGCGACGCGAGATCGCGGCGCACGCCGGCCAGCTCGGTGGTGACCGAGGTCCTCACCCGGTCGAGGCCGGCCTCGAGCGCCGCGCGCGATCGGTCCGCGCGGGCGTCCTCGTCGACGAGGGCCGACGTCAGCGCGTCGAGGGTGCCGCGCACGGCGAGCGCCAGCTCCTGGGTCGCCGCGCGGTCCCGGGCGGCCGACTCCTGCCCGGAGCGCAGGGCCGACAGCAGCTCCGCGCGCAGCTCGTCGTCGCGGGCGGCGAGCACGGCCGGCAGGCGCCGGACCGTCGCGTCGAGGCCCTGCAGCAGCGTCGTCGTGGTCCTCGCCCCGTCGCGCCCGAGCGCCTCGAGCCGCCCCGAGAGCCCCTCCAGCGCGTCCTCGAGGACGGCCAGCCGGCCCTCCACCGCTGCCGTCCCGGCGGACTCCGCCTCGCGCGGCTGCTCGACGGCGCCCTCGGGGAAGGCGGCAGCCAGCTGCTCGAGCCGCCGCGCCAGCGCGTCGGGGTGGTCGGCGGTGGTCACGTCCGGCTCCAGGGTCAGCGTCGCGCCCCGCGTCCGGGGCCGAGCGCAGCGTATCGGCGTGAACACGCGCCGTCCCGCAGGAGGGACGCTCAGACGAGCGGCAGCCCCGCCCGGTCGCGCCGCGCCGCCGTCCAGCGCTCGGCGTCGACCGCGCCGTACGTCGTCGTCCGCTGGCGCGGGGTGCGCCCGGCGGCGACCACCATCGCCTCGAGCTCCTCGACCGAGCGGCGGGAGCCGTACGACGAGCCGGCCATCCGGCTGATCGTCTCCTCCATGAGCGTGCCGCCGAGGTCGTCGACCCCGCCGGCGAGGACCGCGCCGCACTGCTCGGGGCCGAGCTTGACCCAGGAGCACTGCACGTGGTCGATCCGGCCGTGCAGCAGCAGCCGGGCGACGGCGTGCACGGCGCGGTTGTCGCGGGCCGTCGGACCGGGCCGCGCCACCCCCGCGAGGTAGATCGGCGCGCTGGTGTGGACGAACGGCAGCGGCACGAACTCGGTGAAGCCGCCGGTGTCGTCCTGCAGCTGCGCGAGCAGCTGGAGGTGGGCGACCCAGTGGTGCGGCTGGTCGACGTGGCCGTACATCATCGTGCTGGTCGTCGGGATGCCGAGCCGGTGGGCGGTCGTGACGACCTCCACCCAGGACGCCGTCGGCAGCTTGCCCTTGGTGAGCACCCAGCGGACGTCGTCGTCGAGGATCTCCGCCGCCGTGCCCGGGAGGCTGTCGACCCCGGCCTCGCGGACGGACGTGAGGAACTCGGCGATCGACAGCGAGGACCGCGCGGCGCCGTTGACGACCTCCATCGGGCTGTAGGCGTGCAGGTGCAGCCCCGGCGCGGCGGTCTTCACCGCCCGGGCGAGGTCGGCGTAGGCGGAGCCGGGCAGCGACGGGTCGATGCCGCCCTGCATGCAGATCTCGGTGGCGCCGACGTCCCAGGCCTCGCGGGCCCGGGCGCCGACCTCGTCGAGCGACAGGGTGTAGGCGTCGGCGTCGGTGCGCCGCTGCGCGAACGCGCAGAACCGGCAGCCGGTGTAGCAGACGTTGGTGAAGTTGACGTTGCGGTTGACGACGTAGGTCACGTCGTCGCCGACGGTGTCGCGCCGCACCTCGTCGGCGAGCGCGCACACCGCGTCGAGGTCGGCGCCGTCGGCGGTGACGAGCGCCAGCGCCTGCGCGGCGGTGAGCGCCGCGGGCCGGTCGCGAGCGACCCGGAGGGCGGCGGCGACGTCGCTGTCGGCCCGCGGGACCGGGACGGGGACGGCCTCGCGCACGGCGGACCAGTCGCCGTAGACGTCGTCGAAGTCGCTGCGCCGGTCGGCCGAGCGCCCGGTGGTGTCGACGGAGGCGTGCAGGTCGGTGCGCCCGGTCGAGACGAGCCCGCCGTCCGGCTCCTGCCACGGCAGGCCGGTGGGTCGTACGCCCTCGCGGGCCAGCCCGTCGGGACCGGCGAGCGCCGCCACGTGGGCCGCCAGCCGCGGGTCGAGCCAGGGCTCGCGCAGGTACGGCGGGTGGGCCGTCAGCCGCTCCCGCAGCACGAAGCCGCTGTCGGCGGTCATCCGGGCGAGCGCCTCGACCTGGGGCCAGGGCCGCTCGGGGTTGACGTGGTCGGGCGTCAGCGGGCTGACACCGCCCCAGTCGTCGACGCCGGCGCGCAGCAGCAGGGCCGTCTGCGCCAGGTCGACGAGGTTCGGCGGCGCCTGCACCCGCATCCGCGGACCCATCACCAGCCGCGTGACCGCGATCGCGGCGAGGTACTCGTCCAGGCCCGCGTCCGGCGCCGAGCGCATGGCGGTGTCGTCCTTGGCCCGGAAGTTCTGGACGATCACCTCCTGCACGTGGCCGTGCCGGCGGTGGGCGGCGCGGATCGCGAAGACCGTCTCGGCGCGGTCGCGCAGCGTCTCGCCGATGCCGACGAGCAGGCCGGTGGTGAACGGGACGGCGTGCCGGCCGGCGTCCTCGAGCACCCGCAGGCGCACCGCCGGCACCTTGTCGGGGCTGCCGGCGTGCGCCGGCACGTCAGCGGTCGTCTCGAGCATCATCCCGAGCGAGGGGGCGACCGGCTTCAGCCGCTGGATCTCCGCCCACGTCATGACGCCGGGGTTGAGGTGGGGCAGCAGCCCGGTCTGCTCGAGCACGGCGATCGCGCAGGCCCGGACGTAGGCCAGCGTGCTGTCGTAGCCCGCCTCGTCGAGCCAGGCGCGGGCGGCGTCCCAGCGCTCCTCGGGCCGGTCGCCGAGGGTGAACAGCGCCTCCTTGCAGCCGAGCGCCGCGCCCTGCCGCGCCAGCTCGACGACCTCGTCGACCGACAGGAAGGGCGCGGGGAGCCGGCCGGGCACCGTGGCGAAGGTGCAGTAGTGGCAGCGGTCGCGGCACAGCCGCGTGAGCGGGACGAAGACCTTGCGGGAGTAGGTGACGACGCCCGGCCGGCCCGCGTCGACGAGACCGGCGTCGCGCACCCGCCCCGCCACCAGCAGCAGCGCGTCGAGGTCCGGACCGGTCAGGCCGAGCAGGACCGTCGCCTCGTCGACGTCGAGCGCCTTGCCGGCGCTCGCCCGTGCGAGGGCCCGCCGGACGGCGCTGGAAGGGGCCGGCGAGTCCATGCGGCGACCCTACGTCGGTGTCCGGACGTTCCGGTCGAACGACCTGTCCACGGCGGCCAGGGCCGCCTCGAGCGGACCCCGGCCGACGAACCGCCGCCACAGCGGCGCGACCACCAGCGCGGCGCCGACCTGCACGAGGTAGTAGCGCGTCGGGTCGGAGGTGTCCGTCCAGTGCAGGACGAGCAGGTGGGCGCTGTAGACGGTGAGCGGCATGCTGCCCACCGCCGACAGCGGAGCGAGCAGCCGCCGGGTGCGAGTGGTGACGAGCAGGCACACGGCGAGCACGAGCAGCGCCGAGCCGGTCGTCCCGACGAGGTCGGGCGTCGTGCTGCTGTGCCGGGCGTCGACGGCGAGCAGCCACCAGCTGTCGGTCGGGACGTTGCCGAAGAACGAGTGGCCGACCGCCTGCGCGACGACCGCGGGGTCGTCGACGCCGATCAGCTGCCCGAGCGCCCGGTAGCCGCCGAGCGGGCCGAGCAGCAGGGCGCTGAGCGCCGCCGCGCCGGCCCAGAGCGCCGCCCCCGCGGCGGCCAGGCGCACGGCCGTCGAGGTGCGGTCGAGCGCGAGCTGCCCGACGGCGAGTCCGGTGAGCAGGTACGCCGTCCAGGGCACGGCCGGGTAGACGCCGGCGAGCAGCAGGTCGGACAGCAGCCGCCACGGGTCCTGCAGGGACGACCAGGTCGGGTTCTCGAAGCCCGCCTGCGGCAGGTGCGGCCGGACCAGGTAGCTCAGCACCGGCGCGACGACCGCCACGGCTGCGGCCGCGGCGAGCAGGAGCCGCGGCGCCCGGCCGAGGAACGGCAGGAGCAGCAGGAAGAACACCGCGTAGTAGGCCAGGATCACCGCGACGTCGACGTCGAGGCCGCCGAGGCAGAGCCCGAGCGCGCCGAGCAGCAGGGCCCGCAGGGCCAGGCGCAGCCGCTGCCGTGCCCGGTCGGTGCCGCGGCGGGTCGCGAGGGCGACGCCCACCCCGGCGAGCACGGCGAACGCCGCCGACGAGCGGCCGCCGGCGATCTGCTCGGGCAGCGTCGGCAGGCCGTCGTCCGTCGTCGTCGGCAGCACGTGGACCGCCACCATGCCGAGCACCGCCAGACCGCGGGCCGCGTCGACACCGGCGAGGCGGGTGCGCCGGGCCGTCCGCGGCGCGGGACGGGTGAGCGTCGTCATGCCGCCAGTCTGGCGGGGCACGCGGGACGGCGCCGCCCGTCACCCGTCCGGGTGGCCAGACGGGGGTCCGCGACGTCCGATCTCCAGAGCATGCCGCACCGCGTCGACACCCCCCTGTCCCTGGCCGCCGCCGTCGTCAGCCTGCTCGCCGTCCTCGTGGTCCCGGGCAGCACCGCCGTGTCCGGGCCGGTGCTCCTGAGCCTCACGGCCACGCACGGCGTCCACCTGCTCGACCTCGGCGTCGTGGCGCTCGGCCTCGCGCTCGCCGTCGCGGTGGCGGCGCGCGCCTGGCCGCAGCCGGTGACGCCGCCCGGGGTGCTGCGCGTCCCGCAGCCGCGGGGCGCGACCGCGTAGGACGGCGGCGGGGCAGACTGGCCCCATGACCGCCCCGCACGACGACACTCCCGGGCACACCTCCGCGAGCGGTGACATCGCCTGCGCCATGGCCCACGGCGACGTCCCGGCCCCGACCGACGGACGGCGCCTGGTCGCCGTCTTCGCCTCCCCCGTGGCGATGCAGCTCGTCCACCTCGCCGCCCACGTCGGCTTCGACTGCCGGGTGCTCGACCCGGAGCACGACCTCGACGGGGCGACGACCGTGCGCACCGCCGGGCAGGCCGGCCTCGACGACCGCACCGACGTCGTGGTGACCGACCACGACCGGCCCGAGCTGGGCGACGTGCTCGCCGCCGTCCTGGAGCACCCGACGCGGTGGGTGGGCGTCATGGGCAGCCCCCGCCACACGGCGCCGCACGTCGCCGCCCTCGCCGAGCGCGGGGTCGCGCCCGAGGTGGTCGCGCGCGTGCACCGGCCGATCGGGCTCGACATCGGGTCGAAGTCCCCTGCGGAGATCGCCGTCTCCACCGTGGCAGGGCTGCTCGCCGACCGCAACGGCCGCGCCGGCGGCGTCTTCACCGCGTGAGGATCGTCTCCCTCGCCGGCGGGATCGGCGGCGCGCGGTTCCTGCGCGGGCTGCAGGCGGCCGTCCCGGACGCCGAGCTGACCGTCGTCGTGAACACCGGCGACGACCTCACGATGTACGGCCTGCGCATCTGCCCCGACCTCGACACGGTGATGTACACCCTCGGCGGCGGCATCGACGAGGACCGCGGGTGGGGACGGCAGGACGAGACGTTCCACGCCCGCGAGGAGCTGCAGGCGTACGACGTCCCGACCGCCTGGTTCGGCCTCGGCGACCGCGACCTCGCCACCCACCTCGTGCGGCGGCAGATGCTCGACGCGGGCTACCCGCTGTCGCAGGTGACGTCGGCGCTGTGCGCGCGCTGGTCGCCCGGCGCGCGGCTGCTGCCGATGAGCGACGACCGGGTCGAGACCCACGTGCGGGTGCGCACCGAGGACGGCGAGCGGGTCGTCCACTTCCAGGAGTGGTGGGTGCGGCACCGCGCCGCGCTGCCGGCCACCGCCATCGTGGCGGTCGGCGCGGAGCAGGCGACCCCCGCGCCCGGGGTGCTGGACGCGATCGGTGCGGCCGACGTCGTGGTGCTGCCGCCGAGCAACCCGGTGGTCAGCATCGGCACGGTCCTGCAGGTGCCGGGCATCGCCGAGGCGCTGCGCGAGAAGACCGTCGTCGGGCTCTCGCCGATCGTCGGCGGCGCCCCCGTCCGCGGGATGGCCGACGCCTGCCTCACCGCGATCGGCGTCGAGACGAGCGCCGAGGCGGTCGGGCGCCACTACGGCGCGCGCACCGAGGGTGGGCTGCTCGACGGATGGCTGGTCGACACGGCCGACGCGGGCGTCACGGTGCCCGGCGTCGAGGTCCGCGCCGTACCGCTGCTCATGCGCGACCTCGACGCGACCGCCGCCATGGCCCGCGCTGCGCTGGACCTCGCCGGTGCCTAGCCGCTTCGAGGTCCTCGGAGTCGCGGGTCTGCCCGAGGTGCGGCCGGGCGACGACGTGGCGGGGCTGGTCGCCGGTGCCTGCGAGCTGCAGGACGGCGACGTCGTCGTCGTGACCAGCAAGGTGGTCAGCAAGGCCGAGGGACGGCTGGTGCCCGTGCCCGAGGGCGCCGACCGGGAGCGGGTCCGGCAGGACGCGGTGGGAGGGGAGACCGTCCGGGTCGTCGCGCGCCGCGGGTCGACCGTCATCGCCCAGGACCGCCGCGGCCTGGTGCTGGCCGCCGCCGGCGTGGACGCCAGCAACGTGCGGCCGGACGAGGTCGCCCTGCTGCCGGTCGACCCCGACGCCAGCGCCCGTGCCCTGCGCGACCGCCTGCACGAGCTGACCGGCTGCCGCGTCGCGGTCGTCGTGTCGGACACGCTCGGCCGGCCGTGGCGGGTCGGCCAGGTCGACCAGGCCATCGGCGTGGCCGGCCTCGCGCCCGTCCGCGACGCGCGCGGCACGACCGACACCCACGGCGCGGTCCTCGAGGTCACCGAGATCGCGGTCGCCGACGAGCTGGCGTCGGCGGCCGAGCTCGTCAAGGGCAAGGCCGACGGCGTGCCGGTGGCGGTCGTGCGCGGGCTCGACCTGCCCGACGACGGGCGCGGCGCGTCGGCCCTGGTCCGCCCGGCCTCGCAGGACTGGTTCCGCCTCGGGACGCTCGAGGCGCAGCAGTCGGCGGTGGCGCTGCGGCGGACGGTCCGCGCGTTCGCCGACCGCCCGGTCGACCGGGCCGCGGTGCTGCGGGCGGTCGGGGCAGCGGTCACCGCACCGGCGCCCCACGGCACGACGCCGTGGCGGTTCGTGCTCGTCGAGCAGCGGGCGACCGCGCTGCTCGACGCGATGGCCGAGCGCTGGGCGCAGGACCTGCGCGGCGACGGCTTCGACGAGGACGCGGTGCGGCGCCGGCTGCGACGGGGCGACGTGCTGCGGCGGGCGCCGTACCTCGTCGTGCCGTGCCTGGTGCGCGACGGCGCGCACGCCTACCCCGACGAGCGCCGGGCGGCGGCCGAGGAGCGGCTGTTCGTCGTGGCAGGCGGTGCGGGCGTGCAGAACCTGCTCGTGCAGCTGGCGACGGAGGGGCTCGGCAGCGCCTGGGTGAGCAGCACGATGTTCTGCCCGGACGTCGTCCGCGAGGTGCTCGGGCTGGAGCCGTCGTGGGAGCCGCTCGGCGCGGTCGCCGTCGGCCACCCGGCGGCGCCCGCGGCGGACCGTCCGCCGCGCCCGGCGGAGGACGTCGTCGTCCTGCGCTAGTGCGCCCGGTGGTCCTGGATCGTCAGCCGCGGGCCGAAGCGCGGCTTGGCGACCGGGCTGAGCTCGAGCAGCCGGACGACCCGGTAGCGGTGCGGCCGCCAGGGCTCGAGCAGCTCGACCATGCCGTCGTCGTCGACCGGGCGGCCGACGAGCGCCCACCCGACGGCCTGCGAGAGGTGGTAGTCGCCGACCGACAGCGCGTCGGAGTCGCCGAGCGCCCGCTGCGCGACCTCGGCCACCGTCCAGGCGCCGATCCCGGGGACGGCCGTCAGGCGGCGGGCGGCGTCGGCGGGCGCCATGCCGACCGCCTGCTCGAGGCGGGACGCGCAGCGCATCGCCAGGCAGATCGTCCGGGAGCGCTTCGGGTCGACGCCGGCCCGGTGCCACTCCCAGGACGGCACGTGGCGCCAGGCGTGCGCCGACGGCGGGACGCGCATCCCCTCCGGCGCGGGTCCGGGTGCCGGCTCGCCGTGGCGCAGCACCAGCCGGCGGAAGGCGTCGCGGGCCTCGCGGCCGGTCACCTTCTGCTCGAGCACGGCGGGCACGAGCGCCTCGACGACCCGTCCCGTCCGCGGGATGCGCAGGCCGGGGAAGCGCCGCGCCGTCTCGACCAGCAGCGGGTGCTGCGGCGCGAAGTCCTCGGCCAGGTCGCGGCCGCCGAGCAGGTCGGGCAGCCCGGCCACCAGCTCCGGAGCGCCGGGGCCCCATGCCTCGGCCAGCACCTCCTGCAGGCCTCGCTGGACCAGCCGGACGGTCACCGCGCCGCTGTCGAGCAGGCTGGTGCGCCAGACCGCGCCGTCGCCCGTCACGCGGTGCGTCGGGTCACCCCCGCCTCGCCGCAGCGGTGCGAGCGTGCGGCGCACGTCGACCGGCACCTGCGGGCGCCACGTGGTCGACGCGGTGGGGCTCGCGCTGGACGGGGCGGTCACCGCGACAGTCTGCCCCGCTTGCGCCCCTCGCGGGCGTAGTGCGCGCCGAAGCCGGTGAGCCACAGGGCGTTGACGGCGGCCGAGCTCCAGCGGCCCTGCACCGCCCAGCCGAGCACGACGAGGGCGGCGCCGCCCTGCGCGCAGGCGTACGTCCACCGCTCGCGCCGGCGCCACATCCGCAGGAAGCCGGGGACGAAGACGGTGAACGGCACGGCGAGCACGTAGCCCGCGCCGAGCAGGACGGTCGAGGGGCGCATCGGGCCAGTGTCGCGGCACCGGCGAGACCGCGCGCGCGGGAGGGACCGTCCACCCGGCGAGGAGGTCGGACGTGCCGGTCGTGCTGCTCGACGCCGCGCTGCGGTCCTGGGTCGGTCAACGGCGGCACCACCGAGCTGGTGGCCGGTCGCGGCGGGGTCTCGCTGGTCGCGTCCGACGACCACGCCCACCTCGACGGCTCCTCGCCGGACCTGCTGACCTACCGCTGAGTCGTGACCAGCGCGGCCAGGCGCACGCCGCGCACGGCGGCCAGCCGCTCGGCCTGCTCCTGCAGGTCCTCGGTCTCCACCGGCTGCCACAGGTCGACGGCGATCCGCATCGACGTCCCGGACTTGCGCGGCCGCCACAGGCCGACGACCGACCCGTCGACGAGCACCGCGCCCGGGCGCCCGAGCGCGGGCCAGAGCTGCTGGGCCCTCGCCCGGTCGTCGACGAGCAGCGCTCGGTCACGGACCTGCAGGAACGGGTCGTACGGCCCCAGCAGCCGCGTGCCGCGCACCGGTCCGGCGTCCAGGAGCTGCGCGTCCCCGGCCAGGACCTGGTGCGTCCTGCCCTCGACCTGCACGTCGACGACGTCCTGCGGCCAGCGGCGCCGGACCTCCTCGAGCGGCGCCTCGAGGTAGGCGGCGACGAGCTTCGGCGTGGTCGGCCCCATCAGGTGCAGCGCCAGCCGGACGAGGTCGAAGCGCTCGTCCGGCTCCTGCGCCGGCGCCAGGTCGGGCACCCGGCGCAGCACCGGCGGCGAGGTGCCCGGCTCGAGCTCGAGACCGGCGCGCGTCGCCCCGAGCCGGAACGGCATCTCCCAGACGTGCACGACACGGCCGCACGGCACGCAGTCGCGGACGTACGGCGGCGCCAGCCGGGCGCTGACCGCGCCCGACAGCTCGCCCTTGACCATGCGGTCGGGCACCAGCGCGCGCAGCTCGGCGGCGATGGTGTCGAGCGCGTCGAGGACCGGGATCCCGGCGGCCCTGAGCGGCGTCGCCGCGTCGTAGATCCGCCGTGCGGCGTCGTCCTCGGAGTACGGCGCGGCCGCGGCGACGACCTGCGGCAGGTCGGCGCGGCGGTAGCAGTGCGGGGCGCCGCGGACCGTCCAGAGCAGCACCAGCTCGGCCGGGTCCGGCTCGGGCAGGCCGCGGTTGGCCAGCGCCCAGCGCGAGCCGTCGGGACCGGTGTCCTGCACGCCGAGGGCGAGCACGGCGGTGTCGGCGAGGGCGCCGCGCTCCCGGTCGAGCTGCTGCGTCCGGACCCGGAACGCGCGGACCTGCGCGGCGGTGAGGTCGGTGGTCACGGCGGCTCCCCTCGTCGACCTGGCGGTCGGGGCCACCGTACGAGTGCGGGGCTCGCCGATCGGCAGGACCACGTCAGGCGGTCGGCATGTCGACGTCGCGACACGCCGGCGTGTCGCCGGTGACCATGCCGGTCGACCTTCGGAGCAGCGCGGGCAGGACCGGCCTCAGCCGCACGTCGCCGGTCCGCAGCACGCCTGCCCCCGCCAGGCGTCCAGGCCCTCCTTGAGCGCGACGCCGGCGATGACCAGCCCGGCGACCGGGTCGGCCCAGCTCCAGCCGAGCACCGCGTTGAGCAGCAGCCCGACGAGCAGGACGGCCGACAGCCAGCTGCAGAGCATCGTCTGCGCGGAGTCGGACACCACCGCGCTCGAGTGCAGCGCGCGGCCCGTACGGCGCTGGGCGAGCGACAGGAACGGCATGACGGCCAGGCTGACCGCGGCCAGGACGATGCCGACCACGGACGGGTCGGGCTCGGCGCCGGTGAGCAGCGCACGGGAGGCGTCGACGGCGACGTACGCCGCCAGCGCCAGGAACGACAGCGCGATGACGCGCTGCGCCTGCTGCTCGCGGGCCTGCCCCAGGCCGCCGCGGAACTGCCAGAGGATCACCAGGCCGCTGCTGACCTCGACCACCGAGTCGAGCCCGAAGCCGAGCAGCGCGGCGGAGGAGGCGGCCGCCCCGGCGACCAGCGCGACCACGGCCTCGACGCCGTTGTAGGCGACGCTCAGGCCGGCGAACAGCTGCGCGCGCCGGCTCAGCCGGGCCCGGTCGGCCGGCGTCAGCCGCTCGTGCACGTGCGTCGTCACGAGGCAGCGCTCGTCGGGCAGAGGGTGACCGCGTGGCCGGTCGCGGCGAGCAGCCGCTCGGCGGCGTCGAGCAGCTCCATGAGCTCCGGCCGGGCGAGCGACCACCGCGTCGAGCGTCCCTCGGGGCGTACGGCCACCAGGCCGCAGTCGCGCAGGCAGGCCAGGTGGGCCGACACCGTCGACTGCGCCAGCCCGAGGGAGGCGGTGAGGTCGACGACCCGGTGCTCGCCGAGGGCGAGGTGGCGCAGGATCGTCAGGCGGGTGGGGTCGCCGAGCCCGCGGAACAGCACGGCCGCAGCCGAGACGTCGTCGACGGTCGCTGTCATCGTCATGCAACGATGCTAGCAGCCCGCCGCCCCGGTCTCAGGCCAGGTCCGGCGCGACCTCCGCGACGCGCGCGTGCAGCTCCTTGACGCGCTGCGCCTCTCCGGCGGGCATGACGAGCGTGGCCGTCGGGGTGTGGACGACGACGAGCCCCTCGCAGCCGACGAGGGCCACCAGGTGGTCGGGGTCGGAGGAGGCGACGACGTTGCGGCGGCTGGCGTGCAGGACCGCCCGCGCGGCCCCGACCTGGTTGCCCTCGTCGTCGGCCTCGAGGGCGGCGCCGTACGCCGGCCAGGAGCCGACGTCGAGCCACCGGGCCGCGAGCGGCAGCGCCGCCACGGTGAAGTCGGGCGAGGCCGACGCCGGCTCCATGACGCCGTAGTCGATCGACGTCCGCGCCACCGTCGGCCAGCCGTCCCGGGCCAGCGCGTCCCAGGCGGGGGTGCCGTACGCCTGCCCCAGCTCGCGCAGCAGCGGCGCCGACTGCGGCACGAAGGCGTCGACGGCGCGCAGCAGCGTCGCGGCGCGCCAGACGAACATGCCGGAGTTCCACAGGTAGCGCGACGGCCCGGCCGCCAGGAAGTCCTCGGCGACCGACCGGCTGGGCTTCTCCTGGAACGTGGTGACCGTCGACGCGCCGAGCTCGAGCGGCTCCCCCAGCTCGAGGTAGCCGAAGCCGGTCGCCGCCTGGTCGGGCACCACCCCGAACGTCACCAGCGCGTCGTCGCGCGCCTCGGCGAGGGCGAAGGCCGCGTCGAGCGTCGCCGCGAAGACCTCGAGCGGCTCGATGAGGTGGTCGGCCGTGAGCACCGCGACGACGGCGTCGGGCTCGGCGGCCGCGATGACGGCGCAGCCGAGCGCCACGGCGGCGAGGGTGTCCCGGCCGGACGGCTCGACCACCAGCCGGTCGGCCCGCAGCCCCTCGACCGACGAGACCGCCTCGCGCAGCTGCTCGCCGGCGCCGAGCCACACCTGTTCGGCCGGCACGACCGAGCTCGCCCGCTCGACGGCGATGTCGAGCAGCGAACGGCCCTGCAGGAGCGGGACCAGCTGCTTGGGCAGCCCGGCGGTCGAGAACGGCCACAGCCGGGTCCCCGACCCACCGGCCAGGATGAGCGCGTGCCTCACGACGGGCCTGCCGTGTCGTCGGATCCCATGCGGTCGGCCTCCAGGACGTCGGCGGAACGGGTCGGTGCGGCGCCCTCGCCGACGGCGCGCACCCGGGCGGCGAGCAGGTAGCGCAGCAGCAGGCCGACGCCGAGCGCGAGGCGCACCGGGGCGTACGCCGGGCCGGCGTACTGCCGCGACAGGTAGCGGAACAGCGCCCGGTGGTGCTCGCGCTGCATCGGGCCGGCGACGCGCGACGTCGCGTGGCCGCCGAGGTGGGTGATGACCGCGGACGGCGCGTAGACGTTGTCCCACCCGGCCTCGCCCAGCCGGCGGCACAGGTCCATGTCCTCGCAGTACATGAAGTAGGTCGGGTCGAAGCCGGCGACCGCCTCGAAGGCCTCGCGCCGCAGGAGCATGCACGAGCCGGACAGCCAGCCGGTGGTGCCCTCGACCGGCGAGCCGACCTCTGCGCGGTAGGAGCGCGTCCAGGGGTTGGCCGGCCACCACCAGCCGAGCAGCGCGTGGCCGATGCCGCGCCCCAGCGACGGGAACGCCCGCGCCGACGGGTAGAGCCGGCCGTCCGGGGTGCGGATCGCGGGGCCGAGGCAGCCGGCGCGCGGCCAGCGCCCGGCGGCGGCCAGCAGCTCGTCGAGCGAGCCGGGCGACCACACGACGTCGGGGTTGGCCACCACCAGCCACTCGTCGGCGGAGCCCGAGGCGCCGAGGTTGGCCGCGCGGCCGTAGCCGACGTTGCCGCCGGTCGGCAGCAGGCGCACGCCCGGCCCCACCGCCGCCTCGGGGGCGCCGTCGTCGCTGCCGTTGTCGGCGAGCACCACGTCGTACGGCCGGCTCGTCGAGCTGCGCAGCGACGACAGGAAGTCGCCCAGCGCGGGACCCGGCGAGTACGTGACGACGACGACCCGCAGGGACGTCGCGCTCACCGCGACCCCTCGCAGGTCTGCGGTGCGCGGCGGCTCACGGCTCGAGCGCGCGCCGGAACGCCGCCAGGTGGGCCTGCGCACTGGCCGCCCACGTGAACTCGAGCGAGCGCTCGTGCCCCGCCGCGCCGAGCTCCGCGCGGCGGTCGGGGTCGTCGAGCAGGGCGCTCAGCGCCGCGGCGATGGACTCCGGATCGGGCTCGGTGTAGGCCACGGCGTCGCCGCCGACCTCGGGCAGGGACAGTCGAGGCGTGGTGAGCACCGCCGCGCCGCAGGCCATGGCCTCGAGGACCGGCAGGCCGAAGCCCTCGCCGTGACTGGGGTAGGCGACGAGGACCGCCCCGCCGAGGTAGCCCGGCAGGTCGCTGAAGCGCAGGTAGCCCGGCCGCAGGACCCGCAGGGAGGACGGCACCTCGGCGAGCGTGGCGTCGATCGTGTCGTCCCAGCCGGAGCCGCCCGCGAGCACGAGCGCCGGCGCCGGGTCGCGGCCCTGGCAGGCCGAGACCCAGCCGCGCACCAGGCCGGGGACGTTCTTGCGCGGCTCGAGCATGCCGAGGAAGGCGATGTAGGGCTGCCCCGCGAGACCCAGGCGCGCCTGCACGCGCGCCTGCTCGGCCTCGGTCGGCAGGTGGAACGTCCCCTGGTCGACGCCGTGCGGGGCGACGTCGATCTTCGTCGGGTCCGCGTCGAGCAGGCGGACGAGCTCGTCGCGGGTGGCCCTGCTGGGGGCGACGACGCGGGCGGCCCGGCGCAGCGCGGTGCGCGTCGCCGAGCGGAAGAACGTGCCCTTCACCGCGCTGTGCATCTCGGGCTCTGTGAAGAAGGTGGCGTCGTGCACGGTCACGACGACCGGGACGCCGCACCGCAGCGGCATCGTGTAGTGGGGCGAGTGCAGGACGTCGGCGCCGACCTGCGCGGCCACCAGCGGCAGGCCGGTCTGCTCCCACGCCAGCCGGGCCGGCCGGTGGGCGATGGCGGCGGGCGCGGCCACGACCTCCGCGGAGCCGGCCATCCGGCTGTAGCGCTCGGCGTCGGAGCGCTGGCAGACGATGGCGAGGTCGGCCCCCCCGGCGGCGAGCGCGGCCAGCAGCCCGTCGACGTAGCGCCCCACGCCGCCGCGGTCGGCGGGAACGGCGGTCGCATCCACGAGCACGCGCGGGTCACGGCGGCCGGTCAGGGCGCTCTCCTCATACGGGCTGGGCGGGCGGCGGGGCAGGACCGGAGTGACTCCGGTGAGCGGCTGACACCCTACGCCGGGGGGCGCGTCGTCCGGCGCGGTCCGCGCTCCCGTGGCGAGCCCAGCGGTTAGGCTGCACCCCGCCGGGGCGCCGACCGCACCGCCTCCGGCACGCCGAGCCAGAGCCGACCCGACCACCGATCCGTAGAGGTTGCGAGGACGTTCCACGCATGCGCCTGCTGGCTTTCGGCAGTTACGACGCCGGAGCGCACCCCCGCGTGGCGGTCCTGCTGGAGGGGCTGCGCAGGCACGGCGTGACCGTCGAGGAGTGCAACGAGCCGCTGCGGCTCGACACGGCGGCTCGCGTGCGCCTGCTGCAGCAGCCCTGGCGACTGCCCCGGCTGCTCGTCGAGCTGGCCCGCGTGTGGTGGGTGCTCGTGCGCGGCGCCCGCCGCGCCGGCCGGCCGGACGCGGTGCTGGTGGGCTACCTCGGCCACTTCGACGTGCTGCTCGCCCGCCTGCTGTTCCGCGGCGTCCCCGTCGTCCACGACATGCTCGTCTTCGCCTCCGACACCGCGCGCGACCGCGGCGCCGGCGGGCTCAAGCAGCGCCTGCTCGCCTCGCTGGACGCCGCGGCGGTGCGGGCCAGCGACCTGGTGGTCGTCGACACCGAGGAGCACCTCGGGCTGCTGCCGGCGCAGCGCCGCGCCGACGGCGTCGTGGTCCCGGTCGGCGTGCCCGCCGCCTGGATCGCCGCCGCACCGCGCCGTCGGCCCGACGACGAGCCGGTCCGGGTCGTCTTCTACGGCCTCTACACGCCGCTGCAGGGGACGCCGGTCATCGGGCAGGCGCTGGCGCTGCTGCGCGACGAGCCGCAGGTGCGGGTGACGATGGTCGGCACCGGCCAGGACCTGCCCGCGGCGCGCCGGTCGGCCGGCGAGCGCGACGGCGTCGCCTGGGTCGACTGGGTGTCCCCCGCCGACCTGCCGGCGCTGGTGGCCCAGCACGACGTGTGCCTCGGCATCTTCGGCCGCGGCGACAAGGCGCTGCGGGTCGTGCCGAACAAGGTCTTCCAGGGCGCGGCCGCGGGCTGCGCGGTCGTCACGTCCGACACCGCCCCGCAGCGGCGGGCGCTCGGCGAGTGCGCCGTGCTCGTGCCGCCGGGCGACCCCGCGGCGCTCGCCACCGCCCTGCGCGCGCTGGCCGCCGACCGCGACCGGCTGCACGCCCTGCGCACCGGCGCGTGGACGCTGGCGGGCGAGCGCTTCGTGCCCGAGGCGGTCGTCGTCCCCCTCGTCGCGCGTGTCACCATGCCGGCGGCCCCGGCCGCCCCGACCCTCCCGTCGATCGAGGACCTGACATGACCCTGCCCCCGCTCGCGGCCAACGCCTGGCTGAGGTGGGACGTCACGCGTCGCCTGGTGCCCGACGGGGTCCGCACGGTCCTCGAGATCGGCTGCGGCGGCGGTGGGTTCGGTGCGCGACTGAGCATCGGCAGGGACTACCTCGGCGTCGAGCCCGACGAGACGTCCTCCGCCACGGCCCGCGCCCGGGTGTCCGCTGCCGGCGCCGGCGGCGAGGTGCGCACCGGCACCGTCGAGGACGCCGTCGACGCCGACCGGCAGTTCGACCTCGTCTGCGCCTTCGAGGTCCTCGAGCACCTCGAGGACGACGGTGCCGCCCTCGCCGACTGGGTCTCGCGCGTGCGGCCCGGCGGCTGGCTGCTGCTGTCGACGCCCGCCTTCTCGGCTCGCTACGCCGCCTGGGACGAGGTCGTCGGCCACTACCGCCGCTACGAGCCCGAGCAGCTCGCGGCCCTGCTCGAGCAGCACGGCCTGGTCGACGTCGAGGTCGTCGTCTACGGCGCACCGCTCGGCTTCCCGCTCGAGGCGGCCCGCAACGCCCTCGGCCGGCGTCGGCTGCGGCGCGGCTCCACCTCCGTCGCGACTCCTGCGTCCGCTCCCGCGCAGGCGGCCACGCACCCGGACGCCGACACGATGCAGCAGCTCACCCGCGTCAGCGGCCGGCTGTTCCAGCCGTCCGGCGCCGTCGGCGGGCTGCTCGCGCGAGCCGGGACGGCGCCGTTCCGGCTCGTGCAGCGGCAGCTCCCGCGGTCCGGCACCGGCCTGGTCGCCCGTGGCCGGAGGCCGGGTCCTGCCTAGCAGGAGGCACCTGCCCGACGGGTCCGGGCCGGGGGACCGCCCGTCCACCGGCTCGCGCGAGCGGGTCCCGCTGGCCGTCTGGGCGGTCACCGCCCTGCACGTCGGCCTGCTGCTGACCTTCTCCTTCCTCTACCCGCCGTTCACCGGCTTCGACGAGACCCAGCACGTCGACGCCGTCCTGTCGATCCGGCACGGCGACGGGTGGCCGGCGCCGCAGGAGCGCGAGCTGTCCGAGGGCATCGTGGCGGTGGCGACGCCGCTGCTGCGGTCGGCGAGCGCGCTGCCGTTCAGCGACGACGAGATCCCGCCGCGCGACGAGCGGCCGTCCGTCGCCGAGCTCGGCGTCGAGCGCGACAGCGTCGGCCAGCTGCTGCCCAACCAGATCACCCAGCACCCGCCGCTCTACTACGCCCTGCAGGCCGGCGTGCTCGCGGTGCTCCCCGGATCGGCCGACTGGGCGTTCGACAAGACGGTCGGCGTCCTGCGCCTGGTCAGCATCCTGCTCATGGCGCCGCTGCCGCTGCTCGCCTGGGCGACCGCGCGCGCGCTGCGCGCCCCTCCGCTCGCCGGCCACGTCGCCGCCCTGCTCACCGTGTCGGTCCCGCAGCTGCAGCGCGTGGGGTCCAGCGTCAACAACGACGCCGGCTACACCCTCGCCTTCGCCACCGTGCTGCTGCTGCTCGCGCGCGTGGCCACGGGCGACCTGCGCCGCCGTACGGTCGTGCTGACCGGCGTCGCGGTCGGCGTCGCGATGCTCACCAAGGGCTTCGCGCTCGTGCTGCCGCTGTCCGTCGGCCTCGCCTTCGTCGTGGGCGGGCTGCGGACCCGCGTCCGCCGGTGGTGGCTGTCGGGCCTGCTCAGCCTCGTCGTCGCCTTCGTCGTCGGCGGCTGGTGGTGGCTGCGCAACCTGGTGCTCTACGGCACGGTGCAGCCGTCGGGCTGGCCGGCGAGCTACCGCGACGTCCTGCAGTTCGAGCCGCGGGCGCCCGGCGAGCCGGCGCCCGTCGTCCCGTTCCTCGAGACGACGTACTCGCTGCTCAGCGAGCGCTTCTGGGGCGGCCTCGAGATCAACTACGTGGGGCCCGACACCTTCCCCCACTGGTGGACGAACGTGCTCGTCGTCGTCGCCACGGTCGCGCTCGTCGCAGCCGTGGTCGGCGCCGGCCGCAGCCGCCTGCCGGTGACCGTCGCCGTGCTCGTCCCGTTCGCCTCGACGCTCGGGGTCGTCGCCTTCGGGGTCTGGAGCGGCTACAGCTACAGCCTCAACTTCCCGGGCGCGCAGGGGCGCTACCTGTTCGGCAGCCTGCCGAGCCTCGCGGCCGCGATCGCCCTCGGCCTGGTCGTGCTCGCCGGCCCCGCCGGCCGGGCCCGCCGCGCCCTGCCCGTCGGGGCCGTCCTGCTCGCGCTCGGCATGCAGGCAGCCGGCCTGCACTCCGTGCTGGCCCGCTCCTGGCTGCCGGCGCACGACGCCGGGAGCAGGGCCGAGCGCTCCCGCGCCGCCCTCGAGGCGATCGTCGGCTACTCCCCCTGGCCGACCCTGGTCACGCTGGCGGCCTTCGCCCTCGCCGGCCTGGCCGCTGCCGCCGTGCTGGTCCTGACCGTGCGCCGAGCGCTGACGGGCGCCGACGAGCCGGCCGAGCCGACCGGCGGGCTCACGCCGGAGGCGCCGTCGCGAGGGCCTGCTCCAGCGAGGTGAGGAAGGCCGCGTCGATGATCGGGACGTCGCCGGCCACGACGGAGCGCTCGACGATCTCGAGCACGATCGTGTCGGACGACAGGATCGCCGACACCAGGGCCGACGGGTCGTCGGTGGCCGTCGCCGGCTGCACGATCCGCGCCGAGGCGAACAGCGGCGACAGCAGCGGCAGCGAGCTCTGCGTGAACGAGTCGCCGAGGATGAGCGTCGACGGGGCGTAGAGCGGCGCGCCGGTCGTGGTGGCGGCCAGCGTCGTCGACCGCTCGTCGGTGACCGTGACGCCCGAGCGCTCGAGGCGCCAGCCCGGCACCTCGTCCTTGCGGGGCGTGCCGAGCTGGGCGGCGAGGTCGGCCTGCAGCTGCACCGGTCCGGTCGGCTCGATCCGGCTGGTGCGCCACAGTGCCGGGTCGAGCGCGTCGGCCACCTCCTGCGCGTAGACGAGCCCGCCGCGCTGCGCCCAGTGGGTGTCGGAGGGGCGCCAGAGGTTGTCGCCGTCCTGCTCCTGCACCCGTTCGAGCTCCTGCTTCAGGTCGACGTAGCCGACGGGCGGGTCGTCCTGCATCCGCTCCCAGAACGCCGCCTTGGCCTGCGGCGCGCAGTCGTCGCCGACGTAGGACTCCGGCAGCTTGTCGGGGTTCATCGTCGACTTGTCCGGCGCGACCGTGAAGACGTAGGTCTTGCCGGCCCGCCGCACCAGCTCGCCGAAACGGGACAGGCCGGCCAGGGTCTCGTCGAGCGGCAGCAGCGGCTCGCAGGCACCGGAGACGTCGGCGCCGAAGAACAGCCAGCCGTCCCGGCCCTGCAGGATCCTGGGGAACACGCGCTCCTCGACCTCGGTGTCCTCCGGCGCCGGCGCGACCGGTCCGGCCGGACCCTGCTCCGCGGGACCGCCGTACTGCGGGGGCTCGCCGAACACCGACTCGGACAGCCGGGTGTTGGCGGCGACGGCCCGGTCGCGCAGCGGCAGGTGGTCGGTCGCCCACGCGCTGAGCTGCGGGAAGAACTCCCAGCCGTCCGAGACCGAGGGGAACGCGGTCAGCCTGCGGTTCTCGATCTCGGTGGCCCGCACCCCCGAGACGTACGCCGCCGCGGGGGTGAACAGGAACACCAGCCCGACCAGCAGCACCAGCCACCGCCGTCCGCGCGGGCGCGGCGACGGGATGGCGGCGGCCGGCGCCTCGTCGGTGCCGGGACCGACGACGCCGCCGGGGGTCGACGCCGCGGCGTCCAGCCGGACGGACCCCGAGGGGTGCCGGACCTCGTCGCTCACGATGCTCCTCTGGTCCGGCTAGAACTGGAAGTACAGGAACGGGCTGAAGGTGCCGGCGGCGACCAGCACCGCGGCGTACGGCGCGCCGACCGCCGAGTAGGCCACCCGCGCGGCGCCGGCGATCCGCGTGCGGCTCTCGTCCACCACCCTGCCCATGACGAGGTCGCGGGGCATCAGCACGACGAGCAGCGCCAGCGCGAGCACCAGGGTGCGCTGGTCGGTGAGCACCGTGGTGACCTCGGCCGGCACCTCACCGGTGCGCGGCACGAACATCAGCCGGAGCATGTCGAGCGCCCGGCCGAGGTCGGCGGCCCGGAAGAAGACCCAGCCCACGACCACGAGCAGGAACGTCAGTGCCCGGCGGGGCACCCGCCAGGCGTCGTCGGGCACCCGGGCGAGGCCGGTCGCGCGCTCGAAGGCGAGCAGCACGCCGTGGAAGAGCCCCCAGACGACGAACGTCCAGGCCGCGCCGTGCCAGATGCCGGTCAGCAGGAAGACGGTGAACAGGTTGCGGTAGGTCACCAGCGACGAGCCGCGGTTGCCGCCGAGCGGGATGTAGACGTAGTCGCGGAACCACCGCGACAGCGACATGTGCCAGCGCCGCCAGAAGTCGGTCATCGAGACCGCGGAGTAGGGCCGGGCGAAGTTCTCCGGCAGGCGGAAGCCGATCATCCGCCCGAGCCCGATGGCCATGTCGGAGTAGCCGGAGAAGTCGAAGTAGATCTGCAGCGTGTAGGCGAGCACCCCGAGCCACACGACCGGCGTCGTCAGGGAGTCCTCGGGCAGCGCGAACACCGCGTCGGCCACCGGCGACAGGGCGTCGGCGATGACGACCTTCTTGGTCAGCCCCAGCGCGAAGCGCGGGAAGCCGGCCGCGAAGTCGTCCAGCTTGTCGCGGTCGGTGTCCGCGAGCTGCTGGTCGATCTCGTGGTAGCGCACGATCGGTCCGGCGACGAGCTGGGGGAACATCGCGATGTAGGTCGCGAACTGCACCGGGCTCTTCTGGGCGTGCCGGCTGTGGCGGTAGACGTCGACGATGTAGCTGATGTGGTGGAACGTGAAGAACGAGATGCCGATCGGCAGCGCGAGCTGCACGGCCGGCACGGCCGGCCCGTCGAGCAGCTCGGAGACGGCCTGCGCCTGCTCGGCCGCGAAGCCGGCGTACTTCCACACCGCGAGCACCGAGAGGTCGGCGAGCACCGTCGCGACCAGCAGCGCCTTGCGCGCCCCCGGGCGCTCGACCATCGCCCGGCTGTCGAGCGCGATGCCGGCCGCGAAGTTGACCACCATCACGGCGAGGAGCCCGAGGACGAACGACCCCCCGCCGAAGGCGTACAGCCCCAGGCTGGCCACGGACACGAGCACGTTGCGGAAGCGCCCCGGCAGCACCCAGTAGAGGACGAGCAGACCCGGGAGGAAGTACCAGAGGAACAGCGGCGACGCGAAGGACATGGGTTCCTCGGGTCAGGTGCAGGACCGGACCAGGATAGGTGAGCCTGTCCTGCGCGCAGCGCTCGAAGGGCCACGGCTCTTGCACGAGGCGGTGAACGCTCCTACGGTGCGCCGACCCCTGCACGTCCCGCGTCCACCTGAGGAGCACGAGCTGTGGCTGACTTCGTCGGAGCTGTCGACCAGGGCACGACCAGCACCCGTTTCATGATCTTCGACCACGCGGGCAACGAGCAGGGCAAGTACCAGCTGGAGCACGAGCAGATCCTGCCGAGGGCCGGCTGGGTGGAGCACAACCCGGTGGAGATCTGGGAGCGCACCGTCTCGGTGATGCGCAGCGCCATGGGCCAGAAGGGCCTGTCGGCGACCGACCTGGCCGCGTGCGGCATCACCAACCAGCGCGAGACCGCGGTGGTGTGGGACAGGAAGACCGGCCGTCCCTACTACAACGCGATCGTCTGGCAGGACACCCGCACCGACCGGATCGCCTCGGCGCTGGAGCGCGAGGGCAAGGGCGACGTCATCCGTCAGAAGGCCGGGCTGCCGCCGGCGACGTACTTCTCCGCCGGCAAGGTGCAGTGGATCCTCGAGAACGTCGACGGCGTGCGCGAGGCCGCCGAGCGCGGCGACGCGGTCTTCGGCAACACCGACACCTGGCTGACGTGGAACCTCACCGGCGGCACCGACGGCGGGCTGCACGTCACCGACGTCACGAACGCCAGCCGCACGATGCTCATGGACCTCGAGACCCTCGACTGGGACGAGGAGCTCATGGGCTTCTTCGGCATCCCGCGCTCGATGCTCCCCACGATCGTCCCCAGCTCCGACCCGGACGGGTTCGGCGTCGTCCGGGTCAAGGGCCCGCTGGGCGGCGACGTCCCGTTGACCGGCGTGCTCGGCGACCAGCAGGCGGCCACCGTCGGCCAGGTCTGCTTCGACGTCGGTCAGGCCAAGAACACCTACGGCACCGGCAACTTCATGCTGCTCAACACCGGCGAGGAGCTCGTCCGCTCGAAGTCCGGCCTGCTCACCACGGTCTGCTACCAGTTCGCCGGCCAGAAGCCGGTCTACGCCCTCGAGGGCTCGATCGCGGTCACCGGGTCGGCGGTGCAGTGGCTGCGCGACCAGCTCGGCATCATCAGCGGCGCGTCGCAGTCCGAGGCGCTGGCCCGGCAGGTCGACGACAACGGCGGCATGTACTTCGTACCCGCCTTCTCCGGGCTGTTCGCGCCGTACTGGCGCTCCGACGCCCGCGGCGCCATCGTCGGGCTGTCCCGCTTCAACACCAACGCCCACCTGGCCCGGGCCACCCTGGAGGCGATCTGCTACCAGAGCCGCGACGTCGTCGAGGCGATGGCCAAGGACTCGGGCGTCGACCTCGACGTGCTCAAGGTCGACGGCGGCGTCACCGCCAACACGCTCTGCATGCAGATGCAGGCCGACATCCTGGGCGTCCCGGTGAGCAAGCCGGTCGTCGCCGAGACCACCGCCCTGGGTGCGGCGTACGCGGCGGGCCTGGCGGTCGGCTTCTGGGCGGACACCGAGGAGCTCGAGGCGAACTGGAACGAGGACGAGCGCTGGACCCCGCAGTGGGACGAGGCCAAGCGCGAGGAGGGCTACGCCGGCTGGAAGAAGGCCGTCGAGCGCACCCTCGACTGGGTCGACGTCTCGTGAGCTCCGGCGGTCGGCGGGGCAGGCTGGAGGGGTGACCTCCTCGCCCGCCCTGTCCAGCACCACCGGCGCGCGCACCAGCGCCCTGTCCCCCACGGCCCGCACGGCCTCGATCGAGCAGATGCAGCAGGCCGAGCTCGACATCCTCGTCGTCGGCGGCGGCGTGGTCGGGACGGGCTGCGCGCTCGACGCGGTGACCCGGGGGCTGCGCGTCGGCATCGTGGAGGCCCGCGACTGGGCGTCCGGCACCTCGAGCCGGTCGAGCAAGCTCCTGCACGGCGGTCTGCGCTACCTGGAGATGCTCGACTTCGCCCTGGTGAAGGAGGCGCTCAAGGAGCGCGGCCTGCACCTGGCGCACCTCGCGCCCCACCTCGCCAGGCCCGTCCCGTTCCTCTACCCGCTGACGCACCGCGGCTGGGAGCGGCCCTACGTCGGCTCGGGCATCGCGCTCTACGACGTCATGGCCATGGTCGGCGCCGGCAGGGTCCGCGGCATGCCGGTGCACAAGCACCTGAGCCGCCGCCGGGCGCTGCGCGAGGCGCCGTGCCTGAAGAAGGAGAGCCTGACCGGCGCGATCCAGTACTACGACGGGCAGATCGACGACGCCCGCCACGTCATGATGATCGCCCGCACGGCCGCGGCCTACGGCGCGCTGTGCGCCAACCGGGTGCAGGTCAGGTCGTTCCTGCGCGAGGGCGAGCGGGTCACCGGCGCGGTGCTGCGCGACCTCGAGACCGGCCGCGACTTCGAGGTGCGGGCCAAGCAGGTCATCAACGCCACCGGCGTCTGGACCGACGACACCCAGGGCATGGTGGCCGACCGCGGCCAGTTCGAGGTCCGGGCCAGCAAGGGCGTGCACCTGGTCGTGCCGCGCGACCGCATCCAGTCGACGACCGGGCTGATCCTGCGCACCGAGAAGAGCGTGCTGTTCGTCATCCCGTGGGGCCGGCACTGGATCGTCGGCACCACCGACACCCCGTGGGACCTCGACAAGGCACACCCGGCCGCGACCGCCCGCGACATCGACTACATCCTCGAGCACGTCAACGCCGTGCTGCGCACCCCGCTCACGCACGCCGACGTCGAGGGCGTCTACGCCGGACTGCGCCCGCTGCTGTCCGGCGAGTCGGACGCGACCAGCAAGCTGTCCCGCGAGCACGTCGTCGCCCACCCCGCACCCGGCCTGGTCGTCGTCGCCGGCGGCAAGTACACGACCTACCGCGTCATGGCCGAGGACGCCGTCGACGAGGCCAGCCGGGCCCTCGACGAGAAGGTGCCGGCCTCGGTCACCGAGCAGATCCCGCTCGTCGGCGCCGAGGGCTTCGCCGCCCTGTGGAACCAGCGGCACGCGCTGGCCGAGCAGTCCGGGCTGCACGTCGCCCGCATCGAGCACCTGCTCCGGCGCCAGGGCTCGCTGATCACCGACCTGCTCGAGCTCGTCGCCGCCGACCCGTCGCTCGGCGAGCCGCTCGAGGGCAGCGAGGACTACCTGCGCGTCGAGGTCGTCTACGCGGCCGGCTCCGAAGGCGCCCGCCACCTCGACGACGTCCTCGCCCGGCGCACCAGGCTGTCGATCGAGACCTGGGACCGCGGTCTGGCCAGCGCCGCCCCCGCCGCCCGGCTCATGGCCGGCGTCCTCGGGTGGGACGAGCAGCAGGTCGCCCAGGAGGTCTCGCACTACGAGCGGCGGGTCGCCGCCGAGCGGGAGTCGCAGCGCATGCCCGACGACGACTCGGCCGACCAGGCCCGGCTCACCGCCGGTGAGGTCGTGCCGGTCGTCGCCTGACGGCCGCGGGAGGTTGGCGGGACCCTCCCGCGGTGGTTCACTCCCTGCGCTGCCGGGCCGGAGTCCACCGTCGCCCTCCCCTCGACCCGAAGGAGCGGCATGGACGACGTCACGACGATCCTGCTGTACGAGATCCTCGGCACCGCGACCCTGATCCTGCTCGGCTGCGGCGTCGTCGCGAACGTCGCGCTGGCCGGGTCGAAGGGCGAGGGCGGCGGCTTCCTGCTCGTCAACTTCGGGTGGGGCATCGGGGTGTTCGCCGGTGTCTACGTCGCCTGGAAGTCCGGCGCCCACCTCAACCCGGCCGTCACGATCGGGCTGCTCGCCAGCGGCGCCGACGAGTACGCCCCGGACATCGCCGTCACCGTCGCCTCGACGCTGACCTACTTCGCGGGCGAGCTGGTCGGCGCCTTCCTCGGGGCGGTGCTCGCCTGGGTGGCCTACAAGCAGCACTTCGACGCGACGCAGGACCCGGCCGCCAAGCTCGGCGTCTTCGCGACCGGCCCCGCGATCCGCAACCCGGTCTGGAACGTCCTGACCGAGGTGATCGGCACCTTCGTGCTCGTCTACGTCATCCTGCAGTTCGGCAACACCCCGGGCGAGCTCGGGGCGCTGCCCGTCACCCTGCTCGTCATCGGCATCGGCGCCTCGCTCGGTGGCCCGACGGGCTACGCCATCAACCCCGCCCGCGACCTCGGGCCGCGCATCGCGCACGCCGTCCTGCCGATCCGCGGCAAGGGCACCAGCGACTGGGCCTACTCCTGGGTGCCCGTGGTCGGCCCGGCCGTCGGCGGCGCGCTCGCGGGCATCGTCGCCGCGGTGGTCGGCACGTGAGCTCCGGCGCCTCCCCCGGCCGGCGCCCGGGCGACGACCGGGACCACGACGTCCCCGAGCGCGGACCCGCGACGCTGCCGGACGACCGCGAGGGCGAGTACACCGATCGCGACGTCGGCGCGGACGACACCGACCCGCCGACCGGCTCCTACACCGACTCCGACGTGCCCGGCCCGGACCGCGAGCGGCCCTCGGGGTCGCAGAGGTAGGGGTAGATCCCGGACAGCGCCGGCTGCCAGGCGCTGTGCCGGGCGGCGATCGTCTCGAGCGCACCGGTGCGCAGGCGCCGGCGCAGCTCGTAGTCGACGACCGCCCGCTCGAGGCTGTCGACCAGGCCGTCGACGGTGCGCTTGGCCAGCAGGCTGTTCGTGCCGTCCTCGAGCACCCAGTGGCCCCAGGGGTTGTCGAAGGCCACGACCGGCACGCCGCACGCCATGAGCTCGAGCGGCAGGTACGACGGGTGCTTGCTCACCGTCAGCGCCATGCCGACGTCGCAGGTGCGGTAGAGCTCGCCGGTGGCCCGGTAGTCGAGCAGCCCGTAGTGGTGCATGCCGCCGAAGCCGCCCTCGGGCACCGCCCACGAGCCGGCCGTGACGATGCGCACCCGGTCACCGAGCTTGTCCTTGAGCTCCTCGAGCGCGAGGGACGCCAGCTCCCAGCAGTTGCGCCAGTGGCCCGGCCGGGCGTAGACGAACACCGTCGCCGGGTCCTCGGGCATGCGCTCGACGCGGCCGCGGGCGTGGAACACCGTCGGGTCGACGGCCGGCGTGAAGGACATGCCCTTGCCCGCGTAGTCGCCCTCGTAGATCTGCCGCAGGTTGTCGGTGTTGCACAGTCCGTACAGCCCCAGCCGGTAGCTCTCCTCGGTCAGCGCGTACAGCGTGCTGGCGGGGTAGAACATCGGCTCGAAGTCCTGCACGAGGTAGAACTTGCGCTGAGCGTGCGGGAAGTGCGCGACGGCGTACGCCGTGACCCAGAGCGTCGCGATCGCGACGTCGGCCTCCGGCACCTGCTCGAGCGACGCGCCCATCGAGCCGTCGTAGAACGAGATCGGCGCGTCGGCGAGCGACGGGAACGCCGCCGCCAGCGCCGAGCGCACGAAGTGGTCGGGCGGGCTCCCCCACACCACGAAGCGGTTCTCGACGCCGTGCTCGCGGGCCAGCTGGTCGGCGATCCGCAGCGCGGTGTTGATGCCGCCGTAGAAGGGGCTGTCGATGTCGGGGATGAACCAGTTGACGGTCCTCACCTCGAACGGCTCGGCGTTCGCGGCGTGCAGCGCCTCGACCGCCTGCTGGTCGACCGGCAGGGCGCGGCAGTTGTCGGCGAGCATCCGCGACTCGGCCTCGTCGTTCTTCTGCCGGAACACGTCGAACCGCCGACCGAGGGGGCCGCTGATGCGCTCTCCTGGCGTCGGCTCGTGGGGGCCCCTGAGCTGGGGGATGCGGTTGCCCAGCGAGAGGTTCGGCGAGTAGTAGGGGTCGCCGCCGAACAGCCAGGGGTTGTAGCGCCAGTAGGACGTGAAGAAGTCCTCGAGCGGGACGTGCGTGCCGCGGGTCGCCGACTCGAGGTGGCGCAGCGCGGCGTACGGCGAGCAGACGTTGCGGTAGCCCTTGAGCTTGGCGTCGAGCCCGATCGCGACGTCGCTGCCGGTGAGCAGGAAGCGCTCGTCGAAGCCGCCGAGCTCGTCGTAGACCTCGCGCCGGACCGCGAGGCACGCGCCCGTCACGGCCAGGACGTTGCGGTACCACCCGGCGTTGCCGAGCAGGCTCGGCGAGCCGGGGGCCATGCCCTCGAAGACGTGGTCGGCGAACCCGCCCATGCCGAGGACCGCGCCCGCGTGCTGCAGCTCGCCGTCCGGGCCGATGAGCTGCAGACCGGCGACGCCGATCTCGGGACGCCGCGCCCAGCCGACGATCTCGGTCATCCACGACGGGTCGAGCACCTCGGTGTCGTCGTTGAGGAAGACGAGCACCTCGCCGTCGCCGAGGGTGGCCCCGAGGTTGTTGACGGCGGAGTAGTTGAAGGGCGCGGTCCACCACGACACGGTCAGGTCGAGCCCGGCGCTGTGCTCGGCGTACCAGCGGTCGTTCTCCTCGCTCTGGCCGCCGTTGTCGACGACCACGACGTCGAAGCCGCCGGGGTAGTCGGTGGTGGCCAGGCTCGGCAGGCACATCTCGAGCATGCGGCGGTTGTGCCGGGTCGGGATGACCACCGTGACCCTGGGCCACTGGCCGTCGGCCGACCACGAGGTCCGCACGCCCTGGCCGGCGGCGACCGCCGTCGCGGGCAGGCCGGCGCGGTCGAGGTGCTCCTGCACGGCGCGCACGCCGTCGGCGCCGACCGTGTCGGAGCGGCGCTGGACGTGGCCGAGCACCCGCGGGACACGCGCGACGCGCTCGTCCGCCAGGTCGGCGCGCAGCAGGAGGTCCCAGGTCATGGCGTCGCCGAAGCCGTCGCGCACGCCGTGGACGTACAGGTAGCGGCTGCGGCGCACGGCGAAGCTCGTCCCGACGTAGTCGGCGCCGGTGAGCAGGTCGGGCGACCACGAGGGCCGGAAGCGCGGGTCGGTGCGCACGCCGTCGACGAGCCGGTCGTCGTCCCAGACGACGAGGTCGACGAGCGGGTCGCGGTGGGAGCTCAGGGCCACGTGGTAGAGGCACTCGGCCGCCAGCAGGTCGCCGGCGGGCAGCAGCAGCACGAAGTCGGTGGGGAGGTTGGCGACCGCGGCGTTGACGGCCCCGGCGAGCCCGCCGCCACCACCGGTCCACACCTGCACGCCGTCGGCGGGCGCCGCCGTGAGCTCGCGGGTCGATGCCACGGTCACCTGCCAGTGCTGCCAGCTCTGGGCCCGCACGCTGTCGAGGCTGCGGGTGACCGCGGCGGCGTCGTCCGGTCCGCTCGAGAGCACGACGACGAGCACGGACGGCTGCTGCGCCGCCGTCCGCGACAGCTCGCGCTGGCCCTGCAGGCTGCCGGCGTTGGCGTCGTGGCCCTTGCGCCACTGCTCGTAGGTGGGCTCCTTGGGCTCGATCAGACCTGGGATGGTCCAGGTCGCGCGCAGCCGGTTGGAGGTGTGCCGCAGCTCCTTGGCGGTGGTCAGGGCCGCCTTGGCGACCTCGCGCCGGGGGGTGCCGACAGGGGCGAACCGCTCGACGACGGCGCGGGCCCTCTGCCGCGGCGTGCCCTGCCGGAAGCCGGGCGACGGCGGGGCCGCGGGCGCGGGCGCCGGGGCCGGGGCCGGGGGCACGGCGGCGGGGGTGGGCGGCGGCGGGGGCGCCAGCTCGCGCAGCCGCGACTCTGCCGCCACGCGGCGCTCGCCCTCGCGCAGCAGCTCGCCGCGCAGGTGGCGCACGCGGCGCAGCAGCAGCTCCTCGGTGGTGGGGACGTCGGGCGGGCCCTGCGGCTCGGGGACCGCGGTGCCGTCCGCCGTGAGCAGCGCCTCCACAGGGAGCTCGGCGTCGGGACGGCCGGCGGCGCCGGTGGCGGGGGCGGCGACGCCGCACTGCCAGCGCGCCTCCTCCCCCTCCTTCCAGAACACCGGCTCCCAGGCGAGCGGGTCGATCGGCTGCACGTCGGTGAAGCCCGCGCGGCGGAAGAGCTCGGCGAGCGACTCCGGCCCGTAGCACCAGATGTGGTGGGAGGGCTGGACGTAGGAGTAGACGTACGACGCGTTGAGCGTGTCGTTCGAGATGCTGCCGTCGAGGTACTCGGCGAAGATCGCGTCCATGTCGGGCGTCACCGCGGAGACGCGGGTGCCCGGCCGCAGCCGCTCGTTCATGATCCGCAGGGTGACCAGGGCATCGCCCGGCATGATGTGCTCGAGGACGTGGCCCATGTAGACCTCGTCGATCTCGTCGGCGTACTGCCGCAGGAAGTCGGCCGCCTCCATGTAGATGTCGGCCTTCACGTCGCGGCTGGCGTCGACGTTCGTCCAGCCCTCCATGTAGACCTGGCCGCACCCGAGGTTGACCCTCACCGGAGAGCCTCCGTCCTTGTGTCGTTCGTGCGGGACGCCAGGCTCCACGAGCCGGGCATGGCGATCAGGCCGCGCGGGTCGGACCGCGGGCCGGGCTGGACGTGCAGGGCGAACGCCTGGTCGCGGAAGTCGAAGACGTGCGCCTGCGAGCTGTCGACGACGGCGGCGGTGACGACGTAGGCGCCCGGCTGCAGCAGCAGCGGGTCCATGGCGAAGTCGACATGGCCCTCCCCCGTGGGACGGCCGGTGCGCAGCCCGCCGCTGAAGCTGTTGGGGCCGGCGACGTGGGCGCCGCTCTCGTGGTGGAACGCCAGGCCGAACACCGGGTCGTCGACGGGCCGCTCGACGTGGAAGTGGACGCGGACGGTCAGTGGCGCGCCGGTGGTGGCGACCGCCCGCGGCGTGCCGCTGCCGTCGACGAACTCGACGCGGCTGAGGACGATCTCGCCGGTGCCGCGGCGGCCGCGCTCGTCGCCGGTCGAGGTGTCGCCGGACGCCTCGAGCCGCGACTCCTCCGCCTCGTTGACGCTGCGCAGGTAGGTGTCGACGACCTCGAGCGCCGTGCCCTCGGCCCGCATCTCGCCCTTGTCGATCCACGCGGCGTGGTCGCACAGCGTCTGCACGAGCGGCAGGCTGTGCGAGACGAAGACGATGGTCACGCCGCGCCGGCGCAGCTTGTAGAGGTGGTCGAAGCAGCGGCGCTGGAACTCCTCGTCGCCGACGGCGACGATCTCGTCGATGAGCAGGATCTCGGGGTCGAGGTTGGCCGCGATGGAGAAGCCGAGCCGGACGTACATCCCGCTGGAGTAGACCTTGACCGGGGCGTCGATGAACTTCGGCTCGAGACCGCTGAAGTCGACGATCTCGTCGATCGACGCCTCGATCTGCCGCTTGCCCAGGCCCAGGATCGACCCGTTGAGGTAGATGTTCTCGCGGCCCGACAGCTCGGGGTGGAAGCCGGCGCCGAGCTCGATCATGGCGCTCACCCGGCTGGCCGCGGTGACGGTGCCGGTGGTCGGCCGGTGGATGCCGGCGAGCAGCTTGAGCATCGTCGACTTGCCGGAGCCGTTGGAGCCGATGAGCCCGTACGTCGAGCCGGTCGGGACCTCGAAGGAGATGTCGCGCAGGGCCCAGAACTGCCGTGCGTCCTTGGCCGACCCGCGGACGAAGCGCTCCTTGAGGTTGGTGCGCCGGTCGCTCTGCAGCTCGAAGACCTTGGAGACGCGGTCGGCCCTGAGCGCCGGCGGACTCACAGCCACACTCCCGGCGCTCGCTCCGGCAGCAGCCGGCACACCCCCGGCGCTCGCTCCGGCAGCAGCCGGCACACCCGCTCGTCCCTCGCGGGGCACCGCCCGCAGCCTGCGCTCACAGGAGCTCCGCCACGTCGCGCGAGCCGCGCTGGAAGTAGGCGAAGCCGAGCAGGAAGACGGCGGCGCTCACGACGGTGAGGCCGAGCAGGCGGCCGAGCGACGGCGGCTGCAGGAGGTAGACGGCGTCGCGGAACGCCTCGACGAACTGCGTCAGCGGGCTGAGCTCGTAGATGCCGCGCACGGGGACCTCGCCGAAGCTGCTGCGCCAGGTCTCGGGCACCAGCGTGATCGGGTAGATGATCGGCGTGGCGTAGAAGAGCAGGTTCAGCACGATCGTGACCAGGTAGGCCACGTCGCGGTAGCGGACGTTGAGCATGGCCAGCAGCAGGCCGATGCCGATGGAGAACGCGGCCAGCAGCAGCAGCAGGTAGGGCAGCAGCAGGAAGGTCCACGAGACGTTCTGCAGCACCACCATGACGGCGAGGAGGAGCCCCACCTCGATGCCGGTCTGGAACAGCGTGGCCCCGGCGCCGCCGATGACCGGCGCGAACGCCGGGAAGTAGATCTTCTTCAGCAGCGGCCCGGAGCCGGCGAGCGCGCCGATCGAGCCGGTCACCACGGCGTAGAAGAAGTTCCAGGCCACCAGCGCGGTGAACAGGTAGACCGCGAAGTTCTGCAGCTCGCCGTTGCCGGCGACGGGGGGCTCGAACTTGAGGAAGAAGCCGAAGACGAGGGCGTAGACGCCGAGCGTCGCGAGCGGGTTGAGCAGTGACCAGAACCAGCCGAGGGCGCTGCCCTTGTACTTGCCGCGGAGCTCGCGCTGAGCGAAGTTGCCGACGAGACCGCGGTAGGTCCAGATCTCCGTCAGCTGCGGCACCGGTCTTCTCTCTGCGTGGGGCGGGACCCGGCGAGTCTAGAGGGTCACCCCCCACCTGCCCGGACGCCGCGCGCCGCCGCCCACAGCTGCTGCGCCGCGCGGTCCCACGAGTACGCGCGGGCGCGCTCCCGGCCCGCGGCGGCCATCCGGGACCGCAGCCGCTCGTCGCCGGTGACCTCCGCCAGGGCCTCGGCCAGCGCCGACGGGTCGAGCCGGCTGACCCGTGCCGCCCCGCCGCCGACCTCCACGAGGGCGGGAGCGTCGCTGGTGACGACCGGGGTGCCGACGGCCATGGCCTCGAGCAGCGGCAGCCCGAAGCCCTCGGCGCGGCTCGGCACCACCAGCGCCGTCGCGCGGGCGAGCAGGACGGCGAGGTCGGGGTCGGGCACCCGCCCGAGCAGCCGCACGCGCCCGGGCGCGAGGCCCGCCGCGGCGGCCAGCGCCAGCGGGTCCTGGCCGCCCCAGCCGGGCTGCCCGGCGCACAGCAGGGGCAGGTCGGGCGCACCCGGCCGGCCGAGCGCGGCGAGCAGGACGTCGAGGCCCTTGCGCGGCTCCAGCGTCGCGACGGTGAGCAGGAAGCGGCCCGGCAGGCCGAGCGCGGCGGCGCGCACGTCCGCGTCGGCGGGCACGGCGAGGTCGGTCGTGACGCCCTCGCCGACGACGGCGACCTCGCGCAGGTCGACGTGGCGGGCCAGCTCCTCGGCCACCGCCGACGTCGGCACGACGACGAGGGCAGCGCTGCGGGCAGCCGCCTCGACGGCGCGGCGGTGCCAGCCGACGCCGCGGGGGGTGAGCGTCTCCGGGTGGGTCCACGGGACGGCGTCGTGGACGACGACGAGCGACGGCGGCGTCCGGCGGCCCGGCCACAGCGGCGTCGGGGCGAGCACGACGTCGGCGTCGGCGGTCGGCCCGACGCCGCGCTCCCAGGCGGCGACGAGCGCCCGTCGGGGCAGCGGCAGGCGGCGCAGGCGGCGTACGCCCGGCACCTGCGCCGCGCGGGTGTCGCGGTGCCAGGCGACCACGCCGACGACCTCGTCGGCGGGTCCGGCGGTGCGGGCCAGGGCCGCGGCGACCTCGCGGCTGTAGCGGCCGGTCCCGCCTGGCACGGGCGCCAGGCACTGCTCCAGGACGACGGCCAGCCTCACCCGGCCAGTGTGGGGGGCGTCAGCGGCGCATGCCCGGCAGGGCCGCCCGCACCGACACCTTCCAGGAGACCGTGTCGCCGAACGCCGCGCCGCTGCCGAGGCGCAGGCGGTAGGAGCGGTCGTGGGTGCCCGTGGGGACGAGGGAGGCGTCGAGGGCCAGGGAGACGGTGACCGTCTCGCCGGGCTCGACCGCCGAGCCGGTCCCGAGGGAGGCCACGCGCGTCCCGGTGGGCGGCGCCACGAGCGGGTCGGCCGGGTGCCCGGGCGGGGCGTTGCGGACCAGCTGCAGCGCGGCGGCCGGCCACGACGTCGTCCCGGTGTTGCGGAACGTCGCCGTCAGCGTGCCGCTCGGACGGGCCGGCGGGCGCACCAGCAGCGGCGCGGGGGACGAGGTCACCAGGGCGCTGGCGACCTGCGGCACGGTCGGAGTCGTCGACGCGCTCGGTGCCGGAGCGGGGGCCGAGGTGGGCACGAGGCGCCACCACGACGAGCGCAGGCCGTCCGAGGCGCCCGGCCAGCTGCGGGCGCCGTACACGCCGGCACCCGTGGTCGTGACCCGCGTGGGCGCGCCGGCCGCGGTGACGCCCTCGAGGACGACGGTCTTCACGCGACCGCCCCAGGTGCCGTTGCCGTCCCGTGCGGTCACGCGCACCCGCAGCAGCCGGCCGACCGCCGGGAAGCGCTTCTCGAGGTCGCTCGCGCGCAGCACGGCCTTCCACGCGTGCACCGAGGGCTCGAGCACGCCGTCCCAGTCGTCCCGGGCGGCGCGCAGGTAGGAGAAGTCGCCCTTCGTCGACCAGCCGCCGTTGCTGCTGCTGAACTCCGCGAACACCGGCACGCCGCCGGACGTCCGCACGACGCCGGCGGTCGCCCGCACCGCGGCCGTCGTCGACGCGGGCTCGAGCGAGGTGCGCGTGCCCGCGGCGGTGTACGACGCGGAGCCCCCGAAGACCTGGCAGGAGGTCGTGTCGCAGATGTCGTAGGTGCCACGGCCGCCGACCCGGGCCCGCTTGTTGGCCGAGTACGAGCGTGCCGCGATGGCCTGCGCCTGCAGCGCCGCCGGGTGCCAGGAGGCCGACGACTCGCGGGGCACGACGCCGAGCAGGTAGTCCTCCAGCGGCAGCACGACGACCGTCTGCAGCGCCGTCGCGGACGCCCGCACGGCCCGCACCGTGCCGCGGTAGTCGCGGCTCGTGCCGTCGGCGAAGGCGACGCGGATCAGCTCGCGGCCGCCGAAGCGCACCGGCCCGGGCAGCGTGGTGGCCCCGCCCAGGGCGTACGGCGTCCAGCCGCTGCCGGTGCGGGACTGCAGGTGCAACCCCGCGGCGTCGACCACGACCCGCCAGCGGGTCGGACCCGCCGGCAGCACGGCGCTCGCGCCGGTGGTGAGGTCGGTGGCCGTGAGCCCGGCGGCGGCGACGACCTCGGTGTCGCGCCCCTCGTCCCCCGACAGCAGCACCCGGATGGCGGCCGCCGGCAGCACGCCGCGCGTGGTGCCCGGGTAGTAGGTGCTGACGATCTGCTCGGCGCTCACGCCGAGGCTGGCCGCACCCTGGGCGCCCCACTGGCTCATCCCGCGGCCGTGGCCCCAGCCGCGGCCCTCGACCGCCCAGACCCCGCTCGCCGGGCGCTCGAGCACCTCCTCCGCCGACGCAGGCGGGGCGGCGGCGACGAGGCCGACGACGAGCGTCGACAGCAGGCCGAGCAGCGCGGAGAACGAGGTGCAGGGACGGCGGCGCATCAGGGCGGGCTCCGATCGAGAGGTTCTCGATCGGTGTCGGCACTGCGGCGTGGCGTCTTGACCGCACCGGAGTGCGTGTGGTGCAGCACCGCGCCGACCGCGCCCCACCCGAGGTCGCCGAGCGTCATCAGCACCCGGCTGAGCACCGCGACGGCCAGCGCGCCGCCGCGGTCGAGCACCGGAGCGAGCGCGGCGACCAGCGCCACCTCCCGGACGCCGGCGCCGGCGGGCGCCGCCACCACGAGCAGGCCCGCGGTCCAGGCCAGCGCGTACGCCCCGGTGCTGAGCAGCAGCGCCGGACCGGTGTCCTGCGTGCGCACGAGCAGCTCGAGGTGCAGGCCGTACGCCGCCCACATCGCCAGCGCCCAGCCGAGCGCGGCGCCGACGCCGCGGGCGCTGAGCGGCCGCTCGAGCGGCTCGCGGCGCAGGACCTTCAGGAGCAGCGCCACCAGCCGGGTGAGCACCGGCGGGGCGAGCACCGCCAGGCCGAGCGGGAGCAGCACGAGCACCCAGGCGTAGGACCGCAGCGCCGTGGGGCTCGTCAGCGGCAGGACGGTCGCGGCGACCAGCAGGCCCGAGGCGACGAGCACGCCGAGGAACAGCAGGCCGGCCGTCCCGACGCGGCTGCGGGGGGCGCCGTGGGTGCGGGCGAGCTCCATCTGGGCGGCGACCGCGAAGACGCTGCCCGGGACGTACTTGCCGAGCTGCCCGAGGAAGAAGACCCCGAGCGCGGCGCGCAGGCCGAGCGGGGTGCCGAGGTCGGCGAGCAGCGCTCGCCAGCACAGCGCGCTGGCGAGCAGCCCGGTGAGGACGGCGACGAGGCTGCCGGCGAGGACGGCCGGCCCGACCGCACGGGCGGCTGCGCGCGCCTCGGGACCCTGGTCGCGCAGGGCGCGGACGAGCAGGACGACCGCCAGGACGACGAATCCCACCCGGACCGCACGGCCGAGCGCTCCTCCGGGCCGCCGCACGTCCGGAGCCTAACGGGGCTCGCGCTAGCCTCCTGCGCATGAGCACCGGACCGGAGACGCCCGGCGTGGTGATCGGCAACCACACGGCCAAGTACACCGCCAAGAACCCGGCGGTCCGGTGGCTGACATCGCGCTTCGTCGAGCGGCTCGACGGGCTCGTCGGTGACATCGCCGCCGACCCGCGGCCGGCGACCCGCCCCCTCGAGGTCGGCGCCGGTGAGGGCGTCATCAGCCAGCGCATGCAGGAGCGCTTCGGCTCGTGCGTCGCCCTCGACCTCCCCGACGCCGGCCTGCGCCAGGAGTGGCGCAGCCGGCCCGGTCCGGCCTACCTGCACGCCGACGCCCTGCGCCTGCCGTTCCAGGACGAGGCGTTCGACCTCGTGGTGTGCGTGGAGGTGCTCGAGCACCTGCACGACCCGGCCGCCGGCCTGCGGGAGCTGGCCCGGGTGAGCTCGCGGCACCTGCTGCTGTCGGTGCCGCACGAGCCGTTCTTCCGCGGGTCCAACCTGCTCACCGGCCGCTACGTGCGCGAGCTGGGCAACACGCCCGGCCACCTGCAGCACTGGACCGGCGCGGGCTTCCAGCGGTTCGTCTCCACGGTGGGCAACGTGCGCTCGGTCGCCTCGCCGTACCCGTGGACGATCGTCTGGGCCACCAAGGTCTGACGCGCCTGCCGAGGTCCGGCGCAGCTGCTCAGTAGCATCGAGCGGCAACAGAAGGAGGTCGACGCTCGTGCGCCTCGTGGTCCAGGTCCCCTGCCTCAACGAGGAGGAGACGCTCCCCGCCGTCCTGTCGACGATCCCGACGTCGATCCCCGGCATCGACGAGATCCTCGTCCTGATCGTCGACGACGGCTCCACCGACCGCACGGTCGAGGTGGCGCGCGAGCACGGCGTCGTCCACTTCGTGCGCCACGCCCGCAACCGCGGCCTCGGCCGCTCGTTCCACGACGGCGTGCAGCGGGCGCTCGAGCTCGGTGCCGACATCGTCGTCAACACCGACGGCGACAACCAGTACCCGCAGGAGCGGATCACCGACCTGGTGCAGCCGATCGTCGCCGGGCGCGCCGACATCGTCATCGCCGACCGGCAGGTCCACCTGGTCGAGCACTTCTCCGGGCCGAAGGTGCTGCTGCAGCAGCTCGGCAGCCGCATCGTCAACGCGGCGGCCAGCACCGACCTGCCCGACGCCGCGAGCGGCTTCCGGGCGTACTCCCGCGACTCGCTGATGCTGCTGAACACGATCACGCGCTTCAGCTACTGCATGGAGACGATCATCCAGGCCGGCAACAAGAAGCTGGCGATCGAGAGCATCCCGATCCGCACCAACGCCAAGACGCGCGAGTCGCGGCTGTTCTCCAGCACCTACCAGCACGTCCTGAAGTCGGCCGGCGCGATCGTGCGGGCCTACATCATGTACAAGCCGTACGTCATCTTCAGCGTCTTCGCGGCGCTGTTCGGCGTCCTCGGGCTGCTCCCGTTCGTCCGCTACGCGGTGCTCAAGGCGGTCGGCGACGAGGGCAACCACCTGCAGTCGCTGCTGGTGGGCACCGTCCTGCTCGTCATGAGCTTCCTGTCGGTCATCGTCGGCATCCTCAGCGACCTGCTGCGCACCAACCGCGCCCTCATCGAGGACACGCTCGAGCACACCAAGAAGCTGCGCTTCGGCCAGCTCGACCCGGGCAGTCCCGGGCCCGTCGACGTCGCCGAGCGGGCGGTGCCCGTCGGCGTCGGGTCCGCCGCCCGCTCGGGCAGCGTCTCCGTCCGCCGCCGCGCCGGCTGAGCCGTGCTGCGCGAGCACGCGCAGGCCGTGCGGGCGCTGCGCGGCGCACGGGAGACCTCGGCCCGGGCCTTCGGCGGCGGACTGCTGCGCCACCGGCTGCTGCGGCGGCGGGCGATCTGGATCGGGTCGCGCACGGTGCTCGACGGCGCCGGGCGCGTCCGGGTGCGCGACGGCGGGGCGCTGCGCATCGGACTGGGGGCGTTCGGCCTGACCAGCGAGCACGACACGTCGGTCGTGCGGGTGCGGCCCGGCGCCGAGCTCGTCTGCGACGGGGTCGTCTCGCTGCAGCGCGGTGTGCGGGTGGTCGTGGACGGCGGCCGGCTGACGCTCGGGCACGGCACCAACGTCAACGGCCTCGGGACCCGGCTCCTGTGCGCGCAGGAGATCACCGTCGGCGCCCACTGCACCCTGTCCTGGGACGTCCAGGTGCTCGACAACGACTTCCACACGATCACCGTCGACGGCGCCGAGCGGCCGTCGGTGGCGCCGGTGCGGATCGGCGACCGCGTGTGGGTCGGCACGCGGGCGGTCGTGCTCAAGGGGGTGACGATCGGCGACGGCGCGGTCGTCGCAGCCGGAGCCGTCGTGACCTCCGACGTGCCGGCCGGGTCGGTCGTCGCCGGCGTGCCGGCGCGCGTGGTCGGCCGCGCCGACTCCTGGCGCTGACGGGGCTGCGTCAGGCGGCCCGGCCCAGTCGGGCGAGGACGGTGCTCTCGCGGCCGGCGCCCGACGGGGCGGTGACGCCGCTCCTGCAGATGCCCTCCGTGTAGAGGGCGTCGCCGAAGCTGTCGGCGCCCCGGTCGAGGCGGTCGAGCTCCGCGTCGGTCAGGCCGGCGGCGAGCCCGGCCGCCTGCGCGACGTCCCACCGGTGCACGACCATGTCCCAGACGTAGAACTGCTCGAGGGTCGCGCCGAGCGTCGTCGGCCCGAAGAACCCGTCGTAGGCGATGGCCGCGACCGCGGCGTCGGCGAGCACGTCGAGGACGCGCGCCGCGTGCGTCCGCCAGGCCTGCACGGGATCGGCGTCGACGTCGGGCAGCTCGCCCAGGTCGACACCGTGCCCGGCGAACAGCTCGCGCTGCGTCTCGACGAGGTGCCGCAGGACGTCGGTCGCCGTCCAGCCCTCGCACGGCGAGGGCTCGGACCAGGCGGCGCGCGGCACGGCCTCGAGCACGGCGGTCAGGGGTCGGGAGGCTGCGTCGTACGTGGTGGCGGTGTCCATGCGCGGACGCTACGTCGGTGCGGCACTGTGGGGATTGATGGAACCCGACAGCGCCCCGGTCCGCCTCGACGCGATCGAGCGCGCGCACTTGAAGGACCGCGACGACCGGTCCCACGTCATGCACCGCTACGCGCCGGACCCCGAGCTCGACGGCTTCGTGCAGCGCTTCTGGATCCCGGTGTGGTCGGTCCGCCCGGGCGAGGAGGCACCGCAGCGGGTGCTGCAGTACCCGGTCTGCCTGATCGTCGTCACGCCGGAGTACGCCCGCTTCTACGGCGTCGTGTCGGGCCTGTCGACGACCCGACTGACCGGGGACGGCTGGGCCGTGGGCGTCATGCTCGCGCCGGCTGCCGGCTACCTGCTCGCACGGACGTCCGTCGCGGCGTACACCGACCGGGCCGTCGACGTGGGTGAGGTCCTGGGCGAGGATGGCGCCCGGCTCACCGAGCGGGTGCGTGCGGCGATGACGCCCGACCCGCACGACCCGCAGGCCCACGCCGCCGCGATGGCGGCCTGCGCACAGGTGCTGCGGCCGTACCTGCCCGTCGACCGCGAGGGCGAGCTGGTCAACCGGCTGGTGGCCCACGTCGAGGAGCACCGCGACCTGCTGCGGGTCGCCCAGCTGTGCGAGGCGTTCGACCTGACCGAGCGGGGGCTGCAGCGGCTGGTCGCCCGCCGGCTCGGGCTGACGCCGAAGTGGCTCATCTCGCGCCGTCGGCTGCAGGAGGCGGCGGAGCGCCTGCGGCAGGACCCCGGCTCGACGGGCGAGCTGGCGGCGGTGCTCGGCTACGCCGACCAGGCGCACTTCATCCGCGACTTCTCCCGCGTCACCGAGATGACGCCGGGGCGGTTCGCGGCCCGCCACCGGTGAAGGGCGCCGCGTCCCTGACGACCTCGCCGCGGACCCCGGAGCTCGCTGGGGCACATCTCGAGAGGTGGGATGAGCTGGCGCAGCTGTCCCTGCTGCCCTGACCGCACGGGGGCGCCCAGCGCGCTACGACGCTGCCGGCTGAGCACCCGCGATGTCGACCATCCAGTCGACCCCGAAGCGGTCGGTCACCATGCCGAAGCTGTCGCCCCACGGCGCGCGCTCGAGCGGCAGCGTCACGGCGCCACCGTCGCAGAGGGCGTCCCACCAGCCGCGCAGCACGGCCTCGTCGTCGCCGGACAGCGACACGGCGAATCCGGAGGGCGGGGTGACCGCCATGCTGCTCGGCGCGTCGGAGCCCATCAGCACCAGCCCGTCCGGGCCGTCGAGCCGGCCGTGCATGACCCTGTCCTGGTCCGCAGGGTCTTCGCTGGCGTGCATCTCGCCGAACGTGCTGAGCGAGAGCTCACCGCCGAACACTCCTGCGTAGAACTCCATCGCCGCTCGTGCGTCACCGCGGAAGTTCAGGTAGGGGTTGAGGAGGACGGACATCGGAGCTCCTGCCGTTCGGGCTCCCACGCCGGGAGCGCTCGACAGTCACGACCCCGCGCGGCCCGCGGAGTCATCGGTCCGGCAGGCGGGACCGTGCGGGCGGGCTGGCTCAGCGCTCGCTGCGGACGTAGCTCCCGACGGTGCGCGGCGGCGAGCCGGCGTAGGAGCCGACGGCCGAGGCGGTGCCGGTGTAGCTGCCGGCGCCCTGCGGCGCACGTCGTACGCCTCCCGTGTCGACGTAGGACCCGACGACGGCGCGGGCAGTGCGTGCAGGTGCAGGGCGTACGGCGGTCGGGCGGACGAGGGTGGACGTGCTCATGCTGGCGTCAACGCGCGGACCGGCCACTATCCGCCCGGTCGGCGCCATGACCTCCACCACGTGACGCCGGTCGTGCGGCGGCTCAGCCCGGCAGCAGGCCGAGCTCGACGCGGCGGGGCCGCGCGGCCACGTCGTACCAGGCGGTCACGCCGCCGGTGACCTCGTCCGGGCCACGGCCGAGGACGTCCGTGACGACCCGCACGACGGCGTCCGCCCCTGGTCGGTCGGCCACCAGCACCGAGCGGGCGTCGAGCTGCTCCATCTCGAGCAGCAGCGCTGCCCGCACCTGCGGCTCGACGGCGCCGAGCCGCCCGGCTGGCGCCTGCCCGACCACGCGCTCCCACGCGGTGACGCCCCCGGCGAAGGTCCCACGACCGTCCGGCGAGGGCGTGATGACGTAGCCGCCGACCGAGCGGTAGCGGAACCGCGCCTGCGCCTGCCACAGCATCGGCGCGCTCGTCGGCGAGCGCGGCACCGGGTAGGTGAGCGCGATCGACCCCTCCGGCACCCGCTCGACCGCGGCGGACGTGAAGTACGAGGGCGTGCGGGCCGGCTCGTAGGAGTAGGGCCAGGCCGGCAGCAGCGGCAGCGCGCACAGCGCCGCCACCGGCAGCCCGACCGCCGTCCGCAGGCGCCCCGCGGCGTGCAGCCGGTCGAGGCCGACGGCCAGGACCAGCGCGGCGCACAGCACGACGTGCAGGCTCAGCCGCACCGCCGCCATGTTGTGCAGCACCGGCAGCGCCGCGATGGCGGCGTACGGCAGCGGGACGTCCGTCGCCGTCCCGGCGACGTGCAGCCGCTCCCCCAGCGACAGCACCCAGGCGACGACGCCGAGCACGGCCGCCCAGCGCACCACCGGCACCGCCCGCAGCCGCCACGCCAGCACCCCGAGGACGACCACGAGCGGCAGGCCGAGGTAGCTGCCGTTCTCCGAGACGTTGCCGCCCCAGCCGCTCGTGGCCGACGTGCCCAGCACCTGGTGCACTGTCGGGACGACCGTGCCGAACAGGTCCGCGGCGTACGGCGAGGCGTCCTGCACCGGCTCGGTCACCCGGCGCGGGCCGAGGAACTGCACCCGCAGCGGCCAGGCGGCCGGCACCGCCAGCACGGCGGCCGCGGCGCTCAGCCCGACCGCGGCGTGCCGCACCCGGGCCCGGCCCGGCCCGTGCTGGAGCAGCAGGACGACGGTCCCGGCGACGGCCACCACGAACGTCGACGCCAGCACCTCCTCGGTCGTCATCAGCTGGGCGAACGCCACCAGGCCGAGCAGGGCACCTGCGACGACGGCGCGCCGGCGCTGGCGCACGAGCAGCTCGTGCGCCAGCAGCAGCACGACGGGCGGCAGGGCCACCAGCGACAGGTTGAGGTGCCCGGTGCCCTGGGCGACGAGGTAGGGCGAGAAGCCGTACAGCAGCCCGGCGGCGAAGCGCGCCCACGGCCACGTCGCGAAGCGCCCGGCGACCCACCACATCGACGTGGCCGACCCGGCGAAGGCCAGCACCGCGAGCAGCGTGTGGGCCGCCAGCGGACCGGCGGTGAGGGTGACCGGCGCGGCGAGCACACCCGGCAGCGGCAGCAGCGTGTTCCACATGAGGTTGACGCCCTCGGGTGCGACGAGGTGCTGCGAGAACCACGGCGAGCGCCCTTCGAGCAGCGCGTACGGCGTCCAGCCGAGGAACCAGTCGGTCTGCGGCGCGTCCTCGCAGGCGCACTGCGTCGTCGTCGACAGCGACCGGAACGCGGGCAGGTGACCGAGCACCGCCAGCACCAGGTAGGCCAGCGGCGCCACGACCGCGGCACGCAGCCTCAGCGGACCCGCCAGACCGACACGTGCACCGGCACCTGGACCGCCTCGTCCGGCCGCTCGACGTCGCTCTCCTCCCACACCGGCAGCCGCACCGAGCGGTCGAGGACCGGCTCGGCCCGCGCCGGGTCGATGCCGGCGGGCAGCTGCCCGCCGTCGGCGACGACGAACAGCGGCCGGCCGGCGAAGCGCTCGGCGTAGCGGTCGAGCACGGTGCGCCGGGCGCCGCCGTCCCTCGCCAGCGCGGCGTCGTTCGGCAGCAGCGCCGACAGCTGGCCGTGCTGCAGCCACACCGGGACCGCGAGCAGCCGCGTCGGGCCGGTGCAGCAGCCCTGGTCGGCCTCCCAGAGGAAGACACCGTCGCGCTTCCCCGAGAGCGCGGCGACCTCCTCCGCGAGCGCGAACGACCCGGCGAACTCGTCGTGGGCGCGCACCGGCAGCGACTGCGCCAGGAACATCGCGAGCAGGCCGGCCAGCGCGACCACCCCGGTCGCGGCGGTGAGCAGCCGCCCGCGCCAGCGCCACACCAGCAGGAACGCCACCGCCAGGGCGATCAGCACCACGATCCCCGGCAGGACCGTCGGCACGTAGCGGCGCGTCCACCACATGAGCCGGGTGGAGTTCATGGCGCCATAGCCGTAGAGCGGGAACAGCACCAGCGTCGGCAGCACGGCCGCCCACGCGGCGGCCCGCCAGCGCAGCAGCGCCACCACGGCGAGCCCGGCCAGGACGAGCGCGAAGCCCGGCAGCGACACGAACCACGTCAGCCGGGCCATGACGGCCTCGTCGTACGACCGCACCGCCCGGCCGTTGTAGTCGAAGGTGTCGGCGCCGAACAGCCGCGGCCGCAGGTAGCCCAGCGCCATCAGCGTGCTCGCGGCGCCGACGACGAGCAGGCCGACGACGACCTGCACGCGTCGCTGCAGCAGCGCCTGGGCGGCCCGGGCCGGCGGGCCGGCCAGCCCGGTCCGCAGGACCAGTCCCCCGGCGAGGCAGGCGAGCACGACGGCGGCCACCGTCGGCAGCGGCGGGATGGAGTTGGCGGCGCTGTAGGCGGCGGCGAGGTCGTACGCCTGCAGCAGGGCGTGCGGCGTCACGACCGCGAGGCCGCCGGCGAACCACCCTGCGCGGGCGTCCCAGCGCCGGGTCGCCAGCAGCGCCGCGCCGGCGCCCACCGACAGCAGGACGAGCAGCAAGCCGTCGGCGCGGTTGAGCCAGCCGACGCCGACGAGCACGCCGGCCGCGCCCGCCGCGGGGCGCCAGCCGGTCCGCAGCGCGACGACGAGACCGAGCAGGGCACCGACGTACAGCGCCTGCGCCAGCACCTCGGTCGTCGGGTAGCGCGCCTGCCAGACCTGCAGCATGTTCGTCGCGAGCAGCAGCCCAGCTGCGCCGGCCGCGACGAGACCGCCTGTGGTTCCGAGGAGCTCGTCCCCCACCCGGCGCAGCAGCGCGCACAGCGCCAGCACCGAGACGACGCCCATGAGCGGCACCGTCACGAGCAGCGCGGGACGCCCGCCGGCGTCGAGCGCGGTGGCCAGCAGCGCTGGCCACAGGTGGTAGAACTGCGGCACGATCAGCCCGGTCGAGGCGTCGCGGACCCACACGCCCGCGAACCGCGCTCCGGGCGAGGTGAGCTGCACCGGGAACGTCGGGTCCTGCGCGGCCGTGGCGAGCACCGGGTCGACGAACGCGTAGTCGCCGGTGTCGGAGATGACGACGGCGTGCGAGACGTAGCCGCCCGGGTCCTTGTCGGCGACGCCGTACGCGAAGCCCGGCACGGTGAGCGCCGCCGCGACCGCAGCGCAGGCCAGCGCGACGAGCACCCCGGGCACGTCCGCCCGCACGCGCACCCGCCGGGCCCCCGGTGCGACGAGTCCCAGCGCGACCGCCGTGACGCCCAGCACCGCCGGCAGCGAGTGGGCGCCGACGTGGGCCAGCGCCAGCGACGCCCAGGCGACGAGGGCCAGGACGAGCACCGCGCCCAGGGCGAGCAGGTCGAGCGCGGTGACCGAGGTCTCGGCAGCGTCCGCGCCGGACGCCTCGACCCGGCGGGACGAGGGCCCGGCGAGCGTCGAGGTCACGGCCGCGAGCGTACGCAGTGAGCGACCACCTGCGCCCTAGTGTGACCGGCGTGCTCGCGCCTCCGCTGGTCCCGGACCGCCGCCCGGCGGCGGCGTGACTCCCCCGGTGATCACGGCTCGCGGCATGAGCGAGCGCTTCGTGACGCACACGTCGCGGGCCACCTCGCTCAAGGCGCGGGTGGTCGCCGGCCGGCGGGGGGACCGGCGGTCGGAGTCCTGGGCGCTGCGCGACGTCGACGTCGAGGTCGGCGAGGGCGAGACCGTCGGCCTGGTCGGGCCCAACGGCGCGGGCACGTCGACGCTGCTCAAGGTGCTCGCCGGCATCCTGCGGCCGACGAGCGGCGAGGTCGAGGTGCGCGGCCGGGTCGCCTCCCTGCTCGAGCTCGGCGCCGGGTTCGACGGCGAGCTGTCCGGGCGCGACGACGTCCACCCCAACGCGGCGCTGTTCGGCCTGACCCGCCGCGAGGTCGCCCGGCGCTTCGACGAGATCGTCGCCTTCTCCGAGCAGGGCGAGCGCATCGACGACCCCGTCAAGCACTACAGCTCCGGCGAGCACGTCGAGCTCGCCGTCTCGGTGGCCGTGCACGTCGACGCCGACGTCCTGCTCGTCGACGAGGTCCTCGCGGTGGGCGACGAGGCGTTCGCCCGCAGGTGCCTCGACCGCATCGCGCAGCTCCAGCGCGAGGGCCGCACGATCCTGTTCGTCACCCACGCCCTCGACCTCGTCCCCCAGCTGTGCACCCGCGGGATCGTCGTGGACCACGGACGCGTGCAGTGCGACGGCGACCCGGCCTTCGCCGTCGGCACGCTGCGCGGACTGCTCGGCACCGACCGCCCGGCCGTCGGCGCACAGCCGGTCGGCGGCGTCGTGGTGCACAGCGCGACCGTCTCGCGCACGCCCGGAGGCCCGCCCTGCGGCCGCTTCGCCGCCGGTGACCTGCTCCACCTGCGGGTGGCGTGCGAGGTGCTGCCCGGTCACGGCGAGGCGAGCGACGTCGCCGCCGTCGTCATGGGCGCCGGCGACATCCCGGTGTTCTCGGTGCGGACCGCACCCGGCGCGGGGCTGCCCGCCTCCCCCGGATGCTCCACCGTCCAGGTCGAGCTCACGGTGCCCCCGGTCGACGGCGCCTTCGTCGTTGCGGTCCAGGTGGACGGCGGAGCGTCCGGCCGGGCGGTGACGGCCCGCCGCACCGACGAGGTCTTCCGGGTCGAGTCGGGCACGCTGCCGGGGCTGCTGCACGTGCCCGCGCGCGTGAGCGTCGCGTCCGGCGAGCGGACTCCGGCATGAGCAGCGTCGAGAGCGACTACTACGCCTTCATGGGCTACGACCCCGAGCACACCCGGTCGGGGCTGCGCCACTACCTGCCGTGGTTCCCGGACGGTCCGGTGCTCGAGCTGGCGAGCGGGCGCGGCGAGTTCCTCGGCCTGCTGCGGGAGGCCGGGGTGGCGGCGTCCGGCGTCGACCTCGACGAGGGCATGGTCCGCGACGCCCGCGAGGCCGGCCACGACGTGCAGCTCGCCGATGCGCTGACCGCCCTGCGCAGCCGGCCCGACGACGCGGTGCAGGGCGTCTTCTGCGCCCACTTCGTCGAGCACCTCGACCCGGAGGCGCTGCAGGCCGTCGTGACCGAGTCGGCGCGGGTGCTCGCGCCGGGCGGCCACTTCGTGGCCGCCACCCCGAACGCGGGCTGCCTGTCGGTCATCGGGCACGACTTCTGGGTCGACCCGACCCACGTGCGGCCGTACGACCCTCGCCTGCTCGCCTTCTTCTGCAGCGCCGCCGGTCTCGAGGTCGTCGAGACGGGGGCCAACCCCCGCAACTGCGGCGGGCCGCCGCCGGCGACGCTGCCGCCGCAGGTGCACGTCGACCCCGACCTGCGGCCGCAGGTCGTCGCCGCGCTCGAGGGCACCACCGGCCCCTGGCACGCGTTCGGCCACCTCGTCGGCGTGCTGGAGGAGCGGCTGCGCGCCACGCAGGCCGAGCTCGGCGCGCTGCGGCAGTCGTACGCCTCGCTGCTCGCCCAGCTCTACCCGCCGAACGAGGTCTACGTGGTCGCCCGTGCGCGCTGACCCGCTCGCGACGGTGGTGGTCGTCAACTGGAACGGCGAGCGCTGGCTCGGACCGTGCCTGACGGCGCTGGCCGCCCAGCGCACCTCCTTCGCCTTCGCCGTCTGGGTCGTCGACAACGCCAGCACCGACGGCTCGCTCGCGCTGCTCGCGCGCGACCACCCCGGCGTGCGCGTCCTGCGCAACGACCGCAACCGCGGGTTCGCCGGCGGCAACGACACCGCCCTGCGCGAGGTGACGACGCCGTACGCCGTGCTGCTCAACAACGACGCCACACCGGAGCCCGACTGGCTGGAGCGGCTGCTGGCGCCGTTCGACGCCCCGGGCGCGCAGCGGCTCGCGGCGGTGACCAGCAAGGTGCTGTTCGCGCCGCGCTTCCTGCCGCTGCGGCTCGACGCCCCGGGCTTCGTGCCCGGCGGCGCCGACCTGCGCGAGCTCGGCGTCCGCGTGGCGGCGGTGCTCGTCGACGGCGAGGACGTCACGGCCCGGGTGCTGTGGGAGCAGCTGGCGTACGGCCCGGAGGGCACCGGCTCGGGTCGGTCCTGGTGGACCCGCCCGTCCGGGGAGCTGCTGCTGCCGCTGCCCGGCACCGGCGGCCCGCACGAGGTCGAGGTGCGCTGGGCGGCCGAGCGCGACAAGGACGTCCGGCTGTCGTGGGACGGCGGGCGGGCGTCGGTACCGGTCGGTCCGGCCATGGGCTCCGCGTCCTTCGTCGTCCCCGCCGGCGCACCGGCCGTCGACGTCGTCAACAACGCCGGCTCGATCGTGCTCACCAACGGCTACGGCGCCGACCGGGGCTACCAGGAGGTCGACCGCGGCCAGTACGACGCCCCCGCCGAGGTGTTCGCGCTGTGCGGCTGCGCCGTGGCGCTGCGGACCTCCGCCGGACGCGAGGTGGGCTGGTTCGACGACGACTTCTTCCTCTACTACGAGGACACCGACCTGTCGTGGCGGCTGCGGGCCGCGGGCTGGGCGATCCGCTACGAGCCGACCGCCGTCGTGCGCCACGTCCACTCGGCCACCAGCGTGGAGTGGTCGCCGACCTTCGTCTTCCACACCGACCGCAACCGGCTGCTCATGCTGGTGAAGAACGCGACCGCCGGGCTCGCCCTGCGCGAGGTCGGCCGCTACCCGCTCACCACCGGCTCGATCGCCCTGCGCACCGCGCGCACGGCGGCGAGGGCGCGCGTGCGCCCGGCCGTGCGGCCGACGCTGCTGCGCCTGCGCGTGCTGCTCTCGCTGCTGCGCCTGCTGCCGGTCATGCTCGGCAAGCGCGCGAGGGCCGACCGCGCCGTGCCGCGGCGCGAGCTGCAGCGCGCGCTGGTGACGAGCCGGTGAGAGCCGCGGTGTACGACCGGTTCTGGCACAGCCAGGGCGGTGGCGAGCGGCACTGCGCCATGGTCGGCGTGGTCCTGGCGCGCTCGGGCGTCGAGGTCGACCTGCTCACCCACTCGGAGCTCGACAAGCAGGCCCTCGCCGAGCACCTCGGCCTCGACCTGTCGGGGGTCGGCGTACGGCTCGTGCCCGACAAGGGCGACCACGAGGTGGCCGTGGTCTCCGGCGACTACGACCTGTTCGTCAACGGCTCCTACATGAGCCGCCTCGCCCCGCGCGCCCGGCGCAACGCCTACCTCTGCTACTTCCCGACGCCGTTCGACGCCGACCTCACGCCGTGGCGGCGCACCGTCATCCGGGCGCTCGGCCGCCACGTGCGGGCCCGCGCGGGCGGGCTGACGTTCGGCACCGGCTGGTTCCCGCCGGAGGGCGGCCGCCGGCGGCAGTGGATCTGGACGAGCGGCGACGCCGTCCTCGCCGTGCCGCCGGGCAGGGACCGCACCCTGCGCTTCGAGCTCGGCGGGCCCGGGCTCCCCTCGCCGGTCACGCTCACCATCACCGACGAGCACGGCGACGTCCTCGGCGAGCACCCGGTCACGCCCGACTTCCGCGTCCGCCGGCTCGACTTCGCGGACTCGGGGCGCGGGACGGAGCTGCACTTCTCGTCGCCGACGTTCGTCCCGGCCCGCTCCGGCGGGCTCGACAGCGACCGCCGGACGCTCGGCGTGGCGGTCTCGCGCATGCGCATGGCAGGTTCGACGTACGGCCCGCGCGAGGTGCTCGCCCACCGCTTCCCGTGGCTGCTGCGCGACCCGACCGACCTGTCGTTCCTGTCGGCGTACGACGTCCTCATGGCCAACAGCGAGTACACCCGCGGCTGGGTGCGCTCGCTCTGGGACACCGACGCGGAGGTGCTCTTCCCGCCCATCTCCACCCGGGCCCTGCATCCCGCGCCCGTGCGCGAGCCGGTGGTCCTGTCGGTCGGGCGGTTCTTCAGCCCGGGGCTCGGCCACGCCAAGCGGCAGCTCGAGATGGTCGAGTGGTTCGGGCGCGCGCTGCGCTCCGGCGTGCTGCCCGACGGCTGGCGGATGTCGGTCGTCGGCGGCTGCGAGGAGTCGCAGCGGCCCTACCTGGCGCAGGTCGAGGCGGCCGCCGCCGGCCTGCCGGTGACGGTGGTGCCGAACGCGCCGCGCGCCGTCGTGGAGGACCTGCTGTCGACGGCGTCGGTCTTCTGGTCGGCCACCGGCTACGGCGAGGACGAGCAGAAGAACCCCTGGGCCAGCGAGCACTTCGGCATGACGACGGTCGAGGCCATGGCGGGCGGCTGCGTGCCGGTCGTCATCGACCGGGCCGGCCAGAAGGAGATCGTGCGCGAGGGCCTGGACGGCTACCGCTGGTCGACGCCGGAGCAGCTGCTCGCGCACACCGGGCGCCTGGCCCGCGACGAGCCGCTGCGGGCCCGGCTGGCCGCGACGGCCCGCGAGCGCGCCGGCGGCTTCGGCGAGGACGCCTTCGCCGAGCGGTGGGACGAGATCGCCGCCCGGCACGACCTGCGATGAGGGTCGGGCTCGACGCGACCCCCCTGCTGGGGGTGCGCACCGGCATCGGCCGCTACACCGCCGACCTGCTGACGGCGCTCGCACCCGGACCGGACGAGCTGGTGGCGACGGCGTTCACGCTGCGCGGTCGGGGCGGCCTGGTCGTGCCGCCGCCCGTGGCGGTCCGGGCCCGGCCGGTGCCGGCGCGGCTGCTGCAGGAGGCGTGGGCGCGGGGGCCGTTCCCCCCGGTCGAGCTGCTCACCGGCCGGCTCGACGTCTTCCACGCCACCAACTTCGTGCTGCCGCCGCTGCGCCGCGCCGGCGGCGTCGTGACCGTCCACGACCTGGCCTTCCTGCGGCTGACCTCGACCGTGAGCGCCGCGAGCGCCCGCTACCGGGCGCTCGTCCCGCGGTCGGTCCGGCGGGCCAGGGTGGTGCTCACGCCCAGCCGGGCGGTCGCCGACCAGGTGCGCGAGGCGTACGCCGCCGAGCTCGGCGCCACTCCGGTGCAGGTCGTGCCGCACGGCGTCGACCCCCGGTGGCGCACGGCGTCACCGCCCGACGCCGGGCTGCGGGCCCGGCTCGGCCTGCCGCCCGCGTACGTGCTGTTCGTCGGGACCCTCGAGCCGCGCAAGGACCTGCCGACGCTGCTCGCGGCGCACCGGCGACTGCCCGACGCACCGCCGCTCGTGCTCGTCGGGCCGCCCGGGTGGGGCGAGCGGGTCGACGTGTCGGGCGTCGTCACACCCGGTTTCGTCGGCGACGACGACCTGCGGCGGGTCGTCGCGGGCGCGGCCGCGCTGGTGCTGCCCTCCCGCGACGAGGGGTTCGGCCTGACGGTGCTCGAGGCGCTGGCCGCCGGGACCCCGGTCGTGGCCAGCGACCTGCCGGTGCTGCGGGAGGTCGGCGGGACGGCGGTGACCTACGCGCCCGTCGGTGACGTCGAGGCCTTCGCGGCGGCGCTGTCGGCGGTGCTGGCGTCGCCGGGCGACCCGCAGGTGCGGCGGGCGCAGGCGGCGCCGTTCAGCTGGCAGCGCTCCGCCGAGGGGCACCGGGCCGCCTACGCTCTGGCGTCGTCCTAGACCACTGCGGAGGGTGTGACCGTGCGCCTGGCCGACTACGCGCTCGAGCACGTCCACCTCGCCCACCGGCAGGCGGCGGAGCTGCGCTGGGACCGCCGGCGCGGCGACCGGCGGCTAC